>OKEZ01000001.1_pt1 | contig 140223 bp, 136 predicted proteins | sample 1614431 | NCBI WGS metagenome assembly OKEZ01 (sample SAMN04436938, study PRJEB24849) | human gut metagenome | biome: human gut; feature: NICU; material: stool | host: Homo sapiens | place: USA: Saint Louis, MO | collected 2012-06-23
ATTCTTGAGTCACATATGCAAAGAGGAATTGTCTAACTTAATTTGACAATTAATATAATATAAAAGTCTCGAAAACGACTTTGAGGATTTTTTAAAACATCTTGAAACCAAGCATGTTCATCAGATGTATGGTTTACCACCAAATCTAAAATAACTTTTATGTTTCGTTTTTTTGCTTCTTCAATGAGTTCATCGAAGTCTGCCATTGTACCAAAATCGCTAGAAATACCATAATAGTCTGAAATATCATATCCATTGTCAGCCATTGGCGACGGGTACATTGGACTCAGCCAAATCAGCGTAATTCCTAAATTTTCTAAGTAATCCAGTTTTTGAATAATGCCTTGTAAATCACCAATTCCGTCATTATTACTATCCGAAAAGCTACGTGGATAAATTTGATAGGCCACTTCTTTTTGCCACCAATTTCTGTTCATTCTGGTTCTCCTCACTCTTAAACTAGTCCTGTTAATTTTTTCTGTAACCGTTTTTACATTTTGTATGATACTCGTTTTTGCGTAATATGTCAAACGTTTATCATAAATAAATGTAAATTATAATATTCTTTTGATTTAAATAGATTTATATATGTTATACGTTTGACTTTTTTCTGATTTGTTTATACTATTAGACTAACTACTATTTTCTAATAAAGGAGACATTACTTATGTCAAGCATCATGAACCAATGGACTGATGAATTACGTTATGCGCCTTATTCTTCTTGGACATCTGCTCACCTCGAAAATCTAACTTCTATTATCGCGCAATCTAGTTGGCGTTTTAAGTATCATATTCAACCACAGACAGGACTACTAAATGATCCCAACGGTTTTTCGTATTTCAATAACCAGTGGCATTTATTTTATCAAGCGTTTCCTTTCGGGAGTGTTCACGGACTAAAAAGTTGGGCCCACTTAACTTCCTCCGACTTAATTCACTGGGATTATGAAGGAATTGCCCTTTATCCCGACTCTGAATATGATTCTCATGGCGTCTATTCAGGCTCAGCTTTACCAATAGATAACCAACTATGTTTATTTTATACAGGAAATGTTCGTGATCAAACTTGGCAACGATTTGCATATCAAAATATTGCATGGCTGAATTCTTTAGGTGCGATCACAAAGGAATCAACACCATTCCTACCTATTGACCCCAATTATTCTTCCCATTTTCGTGATCCGATGGTATTTCCTTATCAAGAAGGACTTGTTTTATTAATTGGTGCTAGTGATTTAAATGGACAAGGAAAAATTGTGGTCTATTTTTCTAAAGATCGAAATGTACACAATTTTCATCAACTTGGCGAATTGACGTTCACCAACCAAGAATTAGGCTACATGGTTGAATGTCCTAATTTGGTATTTATTGATGGCCAGCCTGTCTTATTATTTTGCCCACAAGGTCTATCTCCATCTGTAAAAAGTTATCAGAATATCTATCCGAATATGTACACATTGGCCGAAACGTTTGATTTGGAAAATCTTTCTTTAGTTCAGGCTGGGCCTTTTGAAAATTTAGATGAAGGATTTGATGTCTACGCCACTCAAGCCTTTAATGCGCCAGATGGTCGTGCACTTGCGGTCAGTTGGATTGGGTTGCCAGAAATCACTTACCCAAGTGATGTGGAGGGTTGGGCAAATGGCTTAAGTCTGGTTAAAGAACTCACAATTCACAACGGGAAACTATTTCAATATCCAGTTTCTGAAACAGAAATGCTTCGTCAATCCGCCACTATTTTATCAAATGGCTGCCATTTTTTATCTACTGCTTCTTTTGAATTAGAAGTGGATATTCCCAAAAATGAGATTGCTTTTATTCGGCTTTTAGCGAACGAAACGGGTTCAAAAGGACTTTTAATTACAATTGATACGATTCATGGTAAAATAACCCTTGATCGAACATTTGCTGGCCAACCTTTTGCTGAAAAGTATGGCACAATTCGTGAAACTAAAATTAGGAAAAATAAGTCAGTTCAGTTAACTATTTTTGTTGATTGCTCTGTTGCAGAAATCTATGTAAATAAAGGTGAAAAAACGATGACTGGTCGCTTCTTTCCAGATAAAGCGCAACAGTATCTTCATCTATCCAAGACGGCAAAAGCTTGTTTTTATGAGCTGGAAAATACGAATAATTAGGAATGATGGTGAATTTTGATGGTGGTTAAATTAACGGATGTAGCAAAGCTTGCTGGGGTGAGCCCGACAACGGTAAGCCGCGTGATTAATAATTATGGTTATCTTAGTCAAAAAACAATTGATAAAGTTCATCAAGCGATGGGAGAATTAAATTATCAACCTAATGGATTAGCCAGAAGCCTCCAAGGAAAAAGTACGCAGCTGATTGGTTTAGTCTTCCCTTCTGTTAGTCATCCATTTTTTGGTGAATTAATTGAAACACTGGAAAGAAAGCTCTTTGTTCAAGGATATAAAGTGATTTTATGTGATAGTGAAAAAGATCCAGAAAAAGAGCGCGCCTATTTACGAATGCTCGCTGCAAATAAAGTGGACGGTGTAATCACTGGTAGCCATAACTTAGCTATTAACGAATATGAAAATGTTTCACTACCTATTGTTTCCTTTGACCGTTTCTTGGCACCTGGCATTCCAATTGTCTCTTCGCAAAACTTTCAAGGTGGCCAAAAAGCCACTGAAGCCTTATTTGCAAGTGGTGCACAAAAGATTGCAATTATTACTGGTGCTAATAACACAGGCGCACCTAGCGATTATCGATTGGCTGGTTATAAACAAACAATGGAAAAATATGGCGCAGAAAAAACGATTCTACAAATTGATAATGGGACCTCAACAACATTAAAAAATCTAGAAATCGAACGTTTGCTTCAAAATAAAACTGTGGACGGCATCTTTTGTACCGATGATTTGACAGCAATTACAGTTATGAATATTGCTCAAAAATTGAAGATATCCATTCCTGAAGAATTAAAAGTAATTGGTTATGATGGGACAAAATTAATCAAAAGAATTGCCCCACAACTATCAACCATTGTGCAGCCAATCGACGAGATGTGTGACGTTATGATTGACTTACTGCTTCGTAGAATGAAGGATCCTGATGTTGCGCTCGAGGAAAATTATCCTATTCCAATTCAGCTATCATTGTCTGAATCCTGTTAAAAAAGACACCTGAAAAGGTGTCTTTTTTTATTCTTAATTCCTCATTTGCCCATTTTCCCTTAATTCCAAAGCACAGAGATTAAATAATACAACAACATGATCCCTACAAATACACCGAGCATTAGTAAAACATACCACCAATTTTTGGCGCTATAGGTTTCATTTTTATCTTTTTCGGTTCGTTTCCCGGCAGCCCATTTCCATAAATCGTAATTATTCATCTCTCTCACCACCTTTAATGGGTTTATTAACTTAAGCCTAACACGGAACGACAAAACTTGAAAACAAAAGGATCACCCGCTTATGCCAACGGATGATCCTTTTTGGTCATTATTCTTCTGGTAAACCGTTATTTTTAATCACTGATTGGTACCAATAAAAACTATCTTTTTTAATGCGTCGTAAATCTTTTAACTCATGGTCTTCACGATTGACGTAAATAAAACCGTAGCGTTTTTTGAATCCTTGATGAGAACTTAAAATATCCATGACCGACCAAGGGCAATAGCCAAACAACTCAACACCGTCAGAAATAGCCGCATGACAAGCAGCAATATGGTCATGCAAATACGCAATTCGATAGTCATCATGAACTTTTCCGTCCTCTGTTAGGCGATCTGGTGTGCCTAAGCCGTTTTCTGTAATGATTAACGGTAAACGGTATTGACGATAATAATCATTTAAAACTAAACGTAGACCAGTTGGATCAATTTGGGCACCATACTTAGAGGTTTTTAAATGTTGATTTTTTTCGATTTTGAAATAACCGTATAGATCAAAATCAATGTCCTTTTCTTTCGTACCCAATGGGTGTTGCTCATCTGTCGGTAAATAGCTAGCAACTAACGTCCGATAATAATTAAGGGCGATAAAATCTGGTTTAGCGGCTTTCAGAATTGCTTGATCTTCTGGCTGTGTTTCGGGATAAATGCCGCATTTGGTTAAATACTCTTGATAGTAACCAGGGTATTCGCCAAGACAATACATTTCTAGAGCATAATTTGTTTTAAAGTTATCATTCATACGAGCTGCCCAAACATCCTCAGGTTTATTGGAACTAGGATAAGTCATCGTTGAGGAAACAGAGGGACCGACTTTTCCCCCAGCGACCAATTGGTGACAATCATTCGTCGCTAACGCATGGGCAACAAACATATGGTAATCCATTTGTGCACGAATTTTTTCAACATTTTCTGGTGCAACATCGTACATATTCATTCGTTCATCAACACGAATCATTAAGTTTTGTTCGTTCGTAACTTGCCAATTTTTGACTCGATCACCAAATGCTTGATAACAGACTTGCGCATAGCGTTGAAATGCGGAAACGCAGCGACGATCCGCCCAACCATTGTATTTTTCCACCAACGCAAAAGGTAAATCAAAATGATAAAGTGTGACAAACGGCAAAATATCGTTTTCTAAAAGTGTATCAATGACAGCATTATAAAAATCGATGCCGGCTTGATTGATTTCGCCATCACCTGTTGGAATGATTCGTGCCCATGAAAGAGAAAAACGATAGGTTTTTAAGCCTAATTCTTTCATTAACGCAATGTCCTCTTTGAAACGATGGTAAAAATCGCTGGCGACTTTCGTATCTGCTTGTACAGCTGACTTTTTAAAAGAATTGTAATCAGCGACTGTTAGGCCTTTGCCGTCCTCATTCCAAGCGCCCTCAATTTGAAAAGCGGAGGAAGAAGCGCCCCATAAAAAATCGTTCTTAAATTGTTTAACCATTAGTTTTGCTCCTTTACTTGCATGAAAAATAAATTTGTTTGTGGTGTAATCTCTGTTTGTTTGGTTGTCTCAATTACAGCCATTTCCGCAGTATTTGTTACGATGACTAAGACGGTTGGATCATAACCAGTAGCTTGGATGATTTGTTTATCAAAAGAGAGCAGTTTTTGTCCTAGTCTGACCCTTTCTCCTACTTTTACGAACGTTTCAAATCCCCGCCCTTTTAATTCGACTGTATTGATTCCAATGTGAAGGAGGATTTCAGCACCATTGTCTAACTTTAAGCCAATTGCATGATGAGTTGGATATAAAGCCGTCACTTGCCCATTTCCTGGTGAAACAATTTGTTCCTCTGTCGGATAAATAGCTAGCGTTTTTCCCATTTGTTGAGAAGCAAAGACTTCATCGTTGATTTGGTCTAAAGATACGAGTTGTCCTTGAACAGGTGCTTGAATCCGTTGTTTTTCTTTGACTGTCCCTGCCTCTGTCTTTAAGCCGGGTTCTTGACGTGACTCGTCAAGCGGTAAATCATTAAAGCCTAGAAAAATCGTTAATAGAAATGCACCAAAAAAAGCAATGCCACAACCTAATAAATAACAAATAAAGGCTTTGGTTCCTGCTTCTGCGTAAACTGGGATGGTCAAGAGTCCTTGGTTAGCGAAGGCTGTCCCGTAGGAACCGCCCCAGCCCATTAAGGCCCCGCCTGCTGCTCCGCTAGCCACCGCATAAATCATCGGTTTTTTTAGCCGCAAGTTTGCACCATAAATGGCTGGTTCTGTGATACCAAATAATGCAGTCACTGTTGCAGAGGCAGCAACAGCTTTCAAGTCTTTATTTTTTGTGCGGACAAACACGCCAAATGCGGCGCCCGCTTGAGAAAAGTTTGCTGCACCAGCAAACGCTAGCAAATTTTGCCGTCCTGTTCGAGCGACATCATTAATCCCAATTGGCACAAGCCCACGGTGAGCCCCAAAAATGACTAAGACACACCAAATTCCCCCGATAAAACCGCCTAACAAGATGGGACTCAAATTCATTATATAATAATACAACCAATTCACGCCGTCACCTAAATAAATCCCTATCGGTCCAAATAATAATAAAGTGGCTGGAATCATTAAAAGTAATGACAGCGTAGGAACCATAATAATTTTTAGAACTTCTGGAATGACTTTTTCCAAAAAGCGTTGCACATAAGCTAAAATAAAAATTGCAAGAATAATAGGAATTACTGTGGAAACATAATTGGCTTTGGTCACATGTAATCCAAACAAGGTAACCGCTGATTCTTCAGTCATTAATGAAACGATGGTTGGATAACATAAGGTGGCACCAATTACCATGGCGATATATTCGTTTGTTTTGAAAACCTTAGCAGCTGAATAACCTAAAATAACTGGCATAAAATAAAAAAGTGCATCGGAAGCGGCGCTTAAAATAATATACGTATTCAAAGGTTTTAAATCGACCTGGTAAAAATTGTTTGCGACCATCACAGCAATAGCTAAAATTCCTTTTAACATGCCTGAAGCGGCAATTGCTGGTACGACAGGCGTGAAAATCGCGGCAACAGTATTTAAAATTCGATTACCTAATGAATTTTTTTCTTCTGTAGATGTTTTGGTCGTAAGTTGCTGAGCCAACAAAGGTTCTAGAGCATTATAAACATGCGCGACTTTATTGCCTAAAACCACTTGATACTGCCCGCCACTTTCAACAACAGAAATGACACCTTCTGTTTGTAGTAAGGCTTCTTTGTTCGCTTGTTTCGTATCTTTCAATACGAAACGCAATCGTGTATAACAATGTGTGACATCCACGATATTGTCTTTGCCACCTACGTCTTTCAAAATTTCTTTTGCTATTGCTTGGTAGTCCATGATGACCACTCCTTATCTATAAAATAACAGCTCAATAAAAAAGACCAAATCACACATGCACGTTTCAGCAAACACACTCAATATTTGCTCGTCGTGAATGTCCCTTTGATCTGATCTACGTAATAACTATGTTTCTCACGATAGAATAGCTGATTGAATTTATTTTTAATTTACCATTATTTAGAGGGATTATCAATGAATTAGGTGTACGAACCTAAGATAAGCAGATGAAGATGAAATTGTCGTGCACTACACTCTATTTTAATCTTTTTCCACATAGCAAATACCATAGCAAACTGATTTTTTATGACCAGTTACTATGGTATGTTATTGTGTAATTATAAAACAGAGCTATCTATCTGCATGTTTAATTTAGCTAATAGTTTGTCTGTTCTATAATAATTTACTTGAAAATGGGTAAACCGACCTTTGTCAATAGAATATAGGTTATAGCCATAATTTTCTTCAAACCTTACAATCCCCTGACCTTCATCTTCGCCAACAAAAGACATGCCAGCTACCGTATAATAGGGAATCCCGTTTATGTGGTGTAAATACGGATGATGTGTATGGCCAGTTAATACACCTAAAATATCAGAACCTTTTAATAATTGAATGGTTTCCTCTGCTTCTGGCAATGTCGGCATACTACTTTGTTCCCTTAACAAATGATGATGCATGACTAACAGGATAGGCTTATCTGACAATTTTTTTAAAGTTGTTTGTAACCAATCTTTTTGTTCCTTATTCATATGGCCATCAGGATTGTCATGTTCTGAATTATCTAGACTAATAATGTGAAATTCTGGATAAGTTTGTACAACGTTATACGGTCGTTCAGTTCCTATTTGATTAAGCCAACCAATTCGAAAGTTTTTCTTTATATCATGATTTCCTAATGTCACAATCATCGGAATTCCCTGTAAGATAGTTTGTAACTTTTGTTTTAAAAAAGCGTAGTCTTCTGGCTCACCGTCTTCTGTGAGATCACCACTGATAATTACTAAATCAATTTTTTTTATTTTTAATAGACTGGTTAAAGAGGACTCTAAGCGAATCAACGGATTTTCCATTTTGGTTAACATTCCTTTATAACCATCTTTTGCTTTTTCATAATTTCTACGAAAATGAATATCTGATAAATGTAAAATATCCATACTATCTCAATTTCTTTCTAATTAATTCTGTTACTTGATCTAAAACAAAAATTGTCAATACAACACCTATTAATAGAATACTCACTTTACTCCAATTTCTTGTTTGGATCGCAAAAATTAATGGTGCTCCAATGCCCCCAGCACCTACTAAGCCTAAAGTAGCTGCACTTCGAATAGCAATTTCAACATGATTTAATATCAGAGAGCTATAAATAGGTAGTAAAGAAGGGATTCGCACATAAAATAACTTTTGCCAAAAATTTGCCCCCACAGCATCCATACTTTCGATCAATTTTTCATCCATACTTTCTAATTCTTCTGTGAACAACTTACTCAACATCCCAATTTGGTGAACACCAATTGCCATTACTCCAGCAAATGGGCCGGGCCCCAAGACTTTTACAAAAATAATTGCTAAAATTAATTCTGGAAAAGCGCGTAAAATATGGCTACCAAGCTTGCCAATCTTTGTTAAAAAAGGTGCAGATGGCCACAAATTAACGGCACTAAATAAAGTTACTGGTATTGCTAATACAGTTGCAAAAGAAGTACCCAAACAAGCAATTGCAACCGTTAAAATAAGTAAACTTACTAAATCTTCCCCACTCCCATCGTAGACAAAGGACCAATCTGGATGCCCCAATCCAATAAATACATCTATCGCCATTTTTAAAGAAAATGTTTGAAGTCCTGTATAATCGATTCGTGTAAGTGTAATGAAAAATAGTAAAATTAGTACTACTGTTGATACTATTTTCTTTTTACTTATTTCTGTTATGATCATAATAACGTTCTCCTAACATATGCACTCAACCAATCAACAACTATTTCCATTACCAAAATGACTAGAATGATGATACCCACGCGATCATATTTAGCTAAAGAAAGGGAGGTGTTTAAAATAATCCCAATGCCTCCAGCACCTACATAACCCAATACTGTGGATGCACGAACATTTACTTCAAAGGCGTAAAAAGCATACCCAAAAAATTGACTGGCTACTTGCGGGAAAATAGACCATACAGCAATTTGTAATTGAGTGGCTCCTGTTGCTTCGGTAGCTTCAATTGGCCCTAAATCAATTGTTTCAATTGCCTGAAACATTAATTGTGATAACATACCAAAAGTAAAGATGGTAATTGTCAGGACACCTGTTGCTTCACCAATACCAAAAATCGCCACCATTAATGCCGCAAGTAAAAGTGTCGGAATTGTCCGAATCAAACTTAGAAAAAATCTTAATATTAACAACCCTATTCTGTTTTTTGTGACAACATTTGAGGCTAAAAAGCTAAAAGGAACTGCTAAAAGGAATCCTAGTATCGTGCCTAAAAAAGAGATTTCCAATGTCTTGATTAAAGGTGTAATAATTTTGGGTAAAAATGAAAAGTCTGGTGGGAAAAATTGCTGCAAAAAGCGACCAATTTGGCTGAAATTAGTAAGAATTTCAGTAAAATCCGCACCAGTAACAGCAATACTACTTTCTATACAAATAAATATAATAAACAATATAAATAGTTTTTTATACCATAGAAAATGGATAGTATCTTTTATCTTCATACGTTGTTCTCCGCCATTTCTACTTCTTCAAAGATTGCCATTCCGTAAATTTCTTCTAAACGAGTATCAGTCAATTGTTCTGGAATCCCATCAAAAACAACTTCACCACTTTTTAAAGCAATAATTCTTGTGGCATACTCCCGTGCTAAAGAAACAGAATGTAAATTTATAACGATAGTTTTCCCTAGTGTCTGATTAATCGTTTGTAAATCGTTCATCACTTTTTTTGTCATAATAGGGTCCAATGAAGCTACGGGTTCATCTGCCAAGATGATCGGCGCCTGTTGAACCAACGCACGTGCAATAGAGACACGTTGTTGTTGTCCGCCACTTAATTCATCACTACGTGTATGCAGTTTATCCACAAGTCCGACAGCATTTAAAGCTGCCGTTGTTTTTTGATAGTCATCCTTAGTAAATAAGCCAAAGATACTTTTCCAAGTAGAGTAATAGCCCAAACGCCCAGAGAGAACATTTTTTTGTACAGAGCTGCGTTTTACCAAATTAAAATTTTGTGAAATAAGACCAATTTGTCGGCGAATCAAGCGCAGCTTTTTTTTCTTAGCCTGAGTAATTGACTGATTGTTTATATGAATTTCACCTTCCGTTATTTCCACTAGTCGATTAATCGACTTCAAAAAGGTGCTTTTCCCAGCACCACTCAAACCAATAATGGCAACAATTTCGCCTTCCTTAATTGTCAAGTTAATATTTTGTAATCCTTGTACCCCGTTTGGATAGGTTTTAGATACATTAGTAAAAACAATCATTTTGATACTCCTTTAATTGATTAGATTAGTCTTAGTGATTATTCTGCTGCTTTTTCTGTATATGCACGGATTGTATTATATGCATCATCTGCTGCTTCTTCATAACCTAAATGCCCCCATAAATTCATAGCTTCTTTTCCTTCAGGGTCATTTTTCATCTCTAAAAATGTTTCTTTGATCTTTTCTTTTAGATCAGTTGACATTTTTGGATTGACTGCAATTGCATCGTTAGGGATATCACCTTTTGTTAAATAAAGGACACGTAATTCTTTGGTTAAATCTTTATCTGGAAAGGCTGCATTAAAAACATTTCGCGCTCCTTCAAAAACAAAGGCTGCATCCATTTGGCCGTTTAAAACGGCAGTAATTTCGCTGGGAATATCATTTACCGTAGTTAAAGTAGCTTCTTGTACGGGATCAATTCCTAAATCTTTTAACTCAGCGACAGGATAAATATAGCCGCTTGCAGAATTAGGATTCAATGTTGCGATTTTTTTATTTTTTAAATCTTTTAATTCTTTTAAATTACTATCATTACGGACTAAAACTTCACCTTTAAAGGTTGTCGCTAAAACATTGTCTAAAGGCTTCCCTGTTTTTTGATCATAATCTTTCAACTGTGAAGTTAAAATCGCTTGCGCCGCGTGCATATCTTTTGCACGTACGTAGGCTGCAGGTGGCATGATTCCTAAATCTACTTTTCCAGAATCCATTGCTTCAGAAATCGTCGAGTAATCTGTTGCTAAGGTTACTTCCACTTCACGATCTAATTTTTTTGACAAATATTCTGCAAAAGGTTTTGTCTTCGCTTCCATACTGCCATCATTATTCGTAGGCACAAATTGAACAACTAATTTATCTGATGTTACTTCTTTTTTCTTTGCTTGACTCATGCCACAACCGCTTAACCCTAGAATAAGTAAACTTCCCAAAACAATTGATGTCACTTTTTTTAAACGCATTTTTTCTCCTCCTAAAAATAAATGTTTCGTTTACAAAGGAAATCATAGCAAACTTTTAAAGTATTAAATAGAGACACAAGTCCTTATTTACACTTTATTTACATACAATTAACAAAAATAACAAAAAAAATATTCGTTTTTTATCTGGAAATATTTTATAATGAAGCTAACAATAAATAAAGGTGCTGACAGTTTTTATGAAATATTTGAAAAATAGACAGAAATTACAAGAATATATTGATTTATATCAATTGCAGAGTTACATGGATACACCATTAGCAGAAATTGGCCAATTAGTAACATTTGAAAAATCCGAACATTTAATTGAACTCGATCAATCCTCTAACCATTTATACTTTCTTTTGGAAGGAAATGTTATGATTTATACGCCTACATTAGAAGACCAGAAAGTTTGCATCAGCTATACTCACCCAATTGCGCTCTTAGGCGAAGCCTCTTCTTTATGGAAAAAATCACCAAAAAGTAATGTTTTGGCTAATACTGCGTGTCTTTGTTTATGTATTCCGTTAAATGAACACCGCACAGTGTTACAGAATGATTTACTTTTTTTACAAACCATTTGTCTTACCTTAAGTGAGCGACTTAACTCTGGTGCACTTCTGGCTTCCTCTTTGATAGAGCCTGTTGATGTTCGCTTAGCAAAATATATTTTAGCGCATCAAAAGAATAGTTATTTCAATTGTAAACTAACCACTTGTGCAACTACATTAAACGTTAGTTATCGTCATTTAACACGCCTCATTACACAATTTAAAAAAGAGGGCATCATTCAAAAAGAGCAACAAGAGTACCTCATCCTTAATCCAGAAAAATTGACAGATATAGCAAAAATGAAACGATAAAAAAAAACTAAGAAATTAGATTTTTATCTAATTTCTTAGTTTTTTATTAGTTAATCATTCTTTGACTAGCGTACAGCTGTTTAAAAGATATTTTTTACAAGACTGGTGACAACAAGCGTGAAAAGTTTTGCTTGAAGCGTAGCCAGTACCCTTGTTTTTTAATTATCTCGTCGGTTAGTAAGACACTTTTTTCTATATCTTCTTCAAAGACTTGCGCTAACATCCACGCAATGTCAGGATTGTAAATAAACGTACTTACCTCAAAATTCAATGAATAACTGCGAATATCTTGGTTTGTTGTCCCAACCATAGCTAATTCATCATCAATCACCATTGTTTTTGCATGAATAAACCCACTATCATAAATATAAATTTTAATGCCGCGTTTGTGTAAGTAATTCGCGTAATATTGTGTTGCGCGGTAAATAAAGGGATGGTCAGGCATACAAGGAATCATAATTCGCACGTCGACACCTGAACGAACCGCCACTAACAACGCATTAATCATACTATCGTCAGGGATTAAATACGGTGTTTGAATCCAGACACTCTTTTCTGCAGAAAAAATCATCCGAACAAACCCGCTTTTCAAAATTTCTTCTTCTGAATCAGGACCATCTGAAACAACTTGTAAGGACAAATGCTCCACTTCATGATCTTCTGGTAATTTAAAATATTTTTCATGATACGTCATACGTTCTTCAGGATATTTGACTGAAGCATTCCAATCCATGATAAATATCTCTTGCAATGAAAATACGGCCGTCCCGACCAAACGAATATGGGTATCTCGCCAGTAACCAAATTTTTCGGTGACATTCAAATATTGATCCCCAACATTGAACCCGCCGGTCCAGCCAATTTTCCCATCGATGACAACAATTTTCCGATGCAAGTGATAATTTAGACGTGTTTTACGGATCATATCGCGAGAAGTAATAAAGGGAGCTACTTTTCCTCCAGCGTCAACGTAACGAGCAAAAAACTTTTTATTTGCGCCGGGTGAACCCCAAGGATCGTAAATTAAGTAAACTTCCACGCCTTCATGCAACTTTTCGATTAATACATCTAAAAATTGATTGCCAATCGTGTCATTAAAAAACGCATAATATTCCACATGAACGGTTTCTTTCGCTGCACGAATATCTTCAAATAATGCTTGGAATTTTTCTTGGCCATCTGTGAATAATTGCAAACTATTTCTTTTGGCCAACGGTGATGCGTCCATATTCCGGAAATAACGATTTAAAACTTTCGCATCATAAAGTAAATCATAACGTTTATCGCGCCCTGCTTTTTTGTTATCGATGTCCACTTTTTCTTTAATTCGTTGAACCATTTGTTTTTCATCATCAGACAATTTAAAAACTTCTTGTCCATCGATACCTCGCCCACAGAATAAGTAAATAATAAAGCCGATACCAGGCAAGAAAATCAACGTCATCATCCATGCTAAAACGCTGGAAATACTACGAGGTTTTCTAAAAACAGTAATTAAGGCAGCAATAACGTTAATTACTAATAAAAATAACAAAATCCAAACAAAAATTTTCATCGCTTACCTCCTTTTTACTTCATACTAAGATTATATCAAATAACAGTTAAATTAGGCGAATAATATGAGCGAGTATTCAAAAAAGAATTCATTTCTATAAGTGTTTCGCCTTTGATTCTCAGTTTTTCTGTACTATAATGAGGGCTGGATGTAAAGATTTTGAAAAGAGGTACTTATTTTATGGTCGTTGATTTGAAAATGTTAGCTATGATTTTTATCATTAATTTTGCGTATATTACCTTAAATACTATTCGTTTTATGTTAACGATGAAAGGTTATCGGGTTATTGCACCGCTGGTTAGTATGGCTGAAATAACAATTTATGTCTTAGGGCTAAGTATGGTTCTGAATCGGTTAGACAATCCTTTAAATTTACTTGTTTATGCGCTTGGTTACGCTGTTGGCATTAGTGTAGGAATTAAAATCGAAGACTATTTGGCCTTGGGTTATATTATGGTATCAGTTATCCTCCCTTCTACTACTGAACAATTTCATTTACCAGAAACACTTCGTGAACACGGCTATGGTGTTACGCAAAGTGTCGCCTACGGACGCGAAGGAGAACGAATGGTTTTAGAAATTCTTTCCCCAAGAAAAAACGAACGTACATTGTACAAATTAATCAATCAATTAGAGCCGAGAGCATTTATCATTTCCTATGAGCCTAAGTTCATTTCCGGTGGTTTTTGGACGAAAAAAGTTCGCAAAAGAAATGACGCCATTTCTCACTAAGAAGCGGCGTCATTTCTTGTTATTGATTTTTAGTTTACATAATAAAATTATCGTAACTTTAATTTATTCTAAGATAACTTAGAGAGTTCGTACCTAGTTGCTCAATCAATTGTTGCATAAAAACTAAGCGTTCGATGGCCGATCGGTTAGCAATTTTTTCATAATAAAATGCTAGAATATTCGACTGTGCTTCTAAAGGCTCGGCTTGTTCCGTTGCTACTGGTAAAAGGAGTTTTAAGTGGTCCTGGTCAATCGTAATCACTTGGGTCAAGTGCAAACTTTCTTGAAAAATATTAGGCACAGTACTGACTTTGCGGCCTCGCAGAGCTTGTTTAATGACTCTTCTCGCTTGCGAAAGATAGTATTCAGGATTTACGTCCCCTAGCAAGTCATATAAAGCGCTGAAGGCTTCTGGCAAGGATTGCTCTTTGCCCAAGTAATCAAAATAACGAGGCATTGTTGGAACCTCTGTCTTTTCTTTTTCAAGCGTAATTATAGATAGTTGTGCCGAGGCCAATCTTTGTTTTTGATAAAATGTGAGGCCACCGCTCACGCCAAAAAAATAGTCTTCCTCTTCTGGAAACACTTGTGGCCAAAAAGATTCAGCTAGCCAAAATAATTGCTCTGTTACAGTTCCTTTAAACTTAGGAAGTTCGTCTTCAGCCAAGGGCAAACTCGCAACTTCAGCTGCCGTATAGATAGGAAAATTCAAACGATATTGACGATTTTCCCGAATGATTAACTGACAATCAATCATTTCTGATAAAAATTGTTCTAACTTGGCTTCTGTTGCAAAGGCCGCTTTTAATTGTCTTAAAATGATTCTTTCTTCCCGATGTTCATACATAAAAGTAACAAGAGGGAAAAAAAGTGATTGGTTGAGCAAATGATTGTATTGTTTCGTTTGTTGCGGAGAATGATAGTAAATTGCTAAATCATTCATGTTAACGCCCCTTTACTATTGAAGCGCCTAAGCAACAAGGAATTTATCGCGTTGCTTAGGCGCTTACGGTTTTAGTTAAAGACTTCTGTTAATTGTGGTACTACTTGTTTTTTACGAGAAACAACGCCTGGTAAGAACGCACGATTGTTAACTAATGTTACATTAAACGCTGCTTCAATTTTGGCTTGTTCCGCACCAATCGCTAATAATTCAGAATCACTGTCTAGGATATTCGTAATAATTAAGACAAACAAGTCATAATTATTGGCTGCATTTTCTGCGGCCATAGCTGCTTCTAATTCAGCTTGACGATCTAAAAATTCTGCTAAGTCGACGGTATTTACTTGTGCAACGCGAACTGTTTTGCCGTTCATTGGGAAGCTCTTAGCATCTAAATCTAAAAGAACTTCAGCTGATTTATCGCTTAAATTTGTTCCTGCTTTTAATAAGTCAAGACCATAGCCTTCTAAATTAATTTCAGCAATATCAGCTAGGGCGTGCGCTGCATCGATGTCTTCTTGTGTGCAAGTTGGTGATTTAAATAATAATGTATCAGAAATAATCGCTGAGACCATCATACCAGCAATTTGAGCTGGAATTGTCACGTTATTTTCTTTAAACATTTTATAGATGATTGTACTGGTACACCCTACTGGTTCTGCACGATAATACAATGGATCTGCTGTTTCGAAGTTGGCAATCCGGTGATGATCCACTACTGCTAAAATGTTTACTTCAGCGATATCTGAAATGCTTTGTTGGAATTCGTTATGATCCACTAACATGACTTGGTTTGTTTCGCTAGCTGCTTCAGTGACAACACGTGGTGCTTCAATATTGAAGTAATCTAAGGCATATTGTGTTTCTTCACTTGGTGTTCCTAAAGCGACAGCTTCTGTCTCTTTTCCTAATTCTTTTTGTAAGTAAGCAAAACTAATTGCTGCTCCGATAGCATCTGTATCAGGATTTTGGTGTCCAAAAACTAAAATTTTTGACATAATACACACTCCTTGGTTTTGATTCACTCTTAATGATAACAAAAAATAGAAAAGAAACAACAAAAAAATTGTCTTCTTTTCTATTTTTTCGTTTGTTAACGTGCTAGATAACCTTGATAGTCCTCGACATGTAGTAGTTTTTTCGCATTTTCAACACGATCATTTTTAGGAGGCTCAATTCCTTCTAATGGATAAGGAATACCTAGTTCTTCCCATTTGTACTTGCCCATCGTATGATAAGGAAGCACTTCAACTTTATCTACATTGTTTAATGTTTTTATGAAGGCATCCAGACGGATTAAATATTCGTCGTAATCACTACGTTGAGGCACCAATACGTGGCGAATCCAAACAGGTTTGTCAATTTCAGATAAATAGGTAGCCATTTCCAAAATATTATCATTTGATTGCGTTGTTAACAGTTTATGCTGCTCGTTATCAATATGTTTGATGTCGAATAAGAGTAAATCTGTGTACTTCATCAATTCATCAAATTGACTAATGAAGGGTTCTTCCCGAGTAAAAGGTTTGCCACACGTATCTAAGGTTGTATGAATGCCTTGTGCTTTGGCTTTTTTAAATAAATCGATTAAAAAGTCCATTTGCAATAGCGGCTCACCACCACTGACAGTGATACCACCCTTTTCGCCCCAATAAGAGCGAAAACGTAATGCTTCCTCTAATACTTCGTCAGTCGTCACCACACGACCACCGGAACCAATTTTCCAAGTATCTGGATTATGACAGAATTGACATCTCATGCGACACCCTTGTGTAAATACGATAAAACGGACACCTGGACCATCAACGGTACCAAAATTTTCTGTTGAATGAATTCTACCTGTAACTGGTGTTGTCATAATGATCCCTCTTCTTTCAAACGAAAAGGATGACACGTTAAATGTCACCCTTTCAGTTAAATAATGTAAATGTTTTTTATAGTCTGTCGTGTGAAGTTCTTGAAATAACGTCTGCTTGTTGTTCAGGAGTTAAGTCACGGAATTTCACGGCATATCCAGATACACGGATAGTTAAGTTTGGATATTTTTCTGGATGTGCTTGTGCATCTAATAATAATTCGTTTGTAAATACGTTTACGTTTAAGTGGTAACCACCTTTATCGAAGTAGCCATCTAATACGTTACGTAAGTTGTTAATTCTTGTGTCGTCGTCTTTACCTAAACCATTAGGGTTGATGGTTTGTGTATTAGAAATACCATCTAAAGCGATTGTATATTCTAAACGAGCTGTTGAGTTTAATGAAGCTAATAAGCCATTTTTCTCACCTAAGAATTTACCGTCTTGATAACTTGGGTTCGCACCTGGTGCAAGAGGTTTGCCGGCACGACGTCCGTCAGGCGTGTTCCCTGTTGCTTTACCATAAACAACGTTTGAAGTGATTGTTAATAATGAAGTCGTTGGTTTAGAGTTACGGTATGTGTGTTGACGTTTAATTTGTGTCATAAAGTAATCTAAAATCCAGTTAGCCATTGCATCGGCTTCTTCGTTATCGTTTCCGTATGTTGGGAATTCTTTTGTTGGTACATAATCAATTGCCATACCATCTTCGTCACGGATTACTTCTACTTCACCGTGTTTAATTGCCATGATACTATCAGTCGCATGAGAGATTCCGGCAATACCAGTTGCGAATGTCCGTTGTAAATCAGTATCCATTAAAGCTAATTGTGGTGCTTCATATGCATATTTATCATGCATGTAATGAATAATGTTTAATGTGTTAACGTACAATTCAGCTAACCAGTCTAAGATGTCTTTATAGCGTTCCATGAATTCATGGTAATCTAATTTGTCACCAGTCATTGGACGATATTTTGGTGCTACTTGCATTTTAGTTTTTTCGTCGACCCCGCCGTTAATTGCATAAAGAACAGCTTTCGCTAAGTTCGCACGAGCGCCGAAGAATTGCATATCTTTACCCATAACTGTTGCAGAAACACAACATGCGATTGCGCAGTCGTCAGAACCCCAGTTTTCACGTAATAAGTCATCGTTTTCAAATTGGATAGATGAGCTTTCTTTCGCGATTTTAGCTGCATATGTTCTGAAGCCTTCTGGTAAGTGAGAAGAATATAATACAGTTAAGTTAGGTTCTGGAGATGGTCCCATGTTTGTTAATGTGTGTAAGATACGGAAGTCATTTTTGGTAACTAATGAACGACCGTCAATACCCATACCAGCAATAGATAATGTTGCCCAAATTGGATAACCAGAGAATAATTGGTTGTATTCTGGTGTCCGTGCAAATTTAACCATACGTAATTTCATGATTAAATGGTCAATCATTTCTTGTGCTTCAAATTCAGTGATTAAACCAGCTTCTAAGTCACGTTGGATATAGATATCTAAGAATGCTGAGATACGACCAATTGACATTGCCGCACCATTTTGAGATTTAATGGCACCTAGGTAACCAAAGTATAACCATTGGATTGCTTCTTGCGCATTTGCAGCAGGACGAGAAATATCGAAACCATAAGAAGCAGCCATTTGTTTTAAGTCATTTAACGCACGGTATTGTTCAGATATTTCTTCACGTAAGCGAATAACATCGTCTGTCATTTCTTTGTTACCAGTGTTATCATGATCTTTTTTCTTTTGTTCCATTAAGTAGTCGATACCATATAATGCGATACGACGATAGTCACCGATAATACGGCCACGGCCATAAGCATCTGGAAGACCAGTAATGATTTTGTTTTTACGTGCTAAACGCATTTCAGCTGTGTAGGCATCAAAAACACCTTGGTTATGTGTTTTTCTGTATTCTGTGAAGATTTTTGTCATTTCTTCGTCAGTTTCATAACCATTTGAAACTAAGGCATTGTTCGCCATTTTAATACCACCGAATGGCATAAATGCTTGTTTTAATGGTACATCTGTTTGTAAACCGACAATTTTTTCTTCTTCTTTGATTAAGTAACCAGGTTCATGTGACGTTATAGTTGCTGGGATATCGCTATCCATGTCATAAACGCCATTTTTTTCATGTTGGATTTCAAATAATTCTTGTAGTTTTGCCCATAATTTGTCAGTGCTCGGAGCGATTGGTTCTAAGAAACTGTCGTCGCCTTTGTACTCTGTGTAGTTGTTTTGAATAAAATCACGAGTGTCAACGCTTGTTCTCCATTTGTCGCCTTTAAAGCCTTCCCATTGTTTCATGAAGTGTTTGCCTCCTTAGTTAACTGCTACTTGATTGTATGTAACAGCTTTATGTGATTAGTATAACACATAACCTTTTAGATGCAAGCGTTTTTTTATTATTTATTGCACTTTCTTAATAAATAAATGGGAAGTGAAGATTCTAAACGCTGATATATAAACATTTATACTTGTGAAAATAAGAACGATTTATAGTTGTTATCACTTGTGAAAAATGTACTTCTGTATTAAAAACAGCAGCCATCTGTATTAATACAGATGGCTGCTGTGGAGATATTTATAACACAGTTTAGTTTGTTTGTTCTTCTTCAATCACTGCAGAATGCATCTCGTGGACTTCCATTACTTGGCCATCTTTTTGTTCATCGATGACAAAGGAACCGTTGGATGTTCGTTCACTGATTGGATAGTTTTTCGACTGAATAACTTCTTGTGTGCCTTTTTGCGTAGTAACTAATAAATCTAAATCGGTACTTTCAGACATAAAGACAACACGATGTGGATTTTTCTTCAATTCCCGTAAGACCATTAATCCACGTTTTGCTCTTCCTAATTGTGTTAATTCTTGGGCTAACATGCGTTTAACACCGCCACGTTGGGTAACGATGACAATCGGTGTATCCCCTTCAGAATGAACCAGTAAACCATTAACGACATAATCGTCTTCTTTGAGGTTCATTGATTTAACTCCAGCCGCTTTACTACCCACGACTGGTACTTCATATAATGGATAACGTAAGCCAAAACCGCGATTGCTAACGAGGAAAACATCCAATAAGTCTTGATCATTTGTTAAATAAACATTGGTAATTTCATCTTGGTCTGATTTTAATTTCATACAAGATGTCGGGCGGCTCTTATAAGTGCGCCAAGGCTCAAAATCAGCCATTTTGGTTTGTTTAATCATGCCAGCTTTTGTAATGAAAACAAAGGTTTTTGTCGGACTTAACTCTTTATAAGGATATACAGCAATAATCGATTCATCGATAGCAAGATTTAAAATGGTTTGAGAAATATGTTCGCCAATTTCTTTCCAGCGTAAATCTGGCAACTCATGGACGGGGCGATAGATCATATTCCCTTTATTTGTTACTAGTAAAAGATGATCTAATGTATTGACTTCGCCAGCATATAGTAAAAAGTCGCCTTCTTTCATGCCGATTTCTTCTGGTTTTGATGCTGTATAAGAACGAATATTACTCCGCTTGATATAGCCTTCGTGCGTCACAGTTACGACCACGTCTTCCTGCGCAACTAACACGGCTGTTTCAATCTTGATTTCTTGGATTTCCTCTTCAATTTGAGTTAAGCGCGGATTGCCATATTGCTTTTTAACTTCGCGAAGTTCTTTTTTCATGACTGAGAATAGTTCTTTTTCATTGTTTAAAATGTTCAATAACTCAGCAATTTGTTGTTCTAAAGTTTTCGCTTCTTCTTGTAAATCAGTAATATCCGTATTGGTTAAACGGTATAGCTGTAAAGTAACGATTGCTTCTGCTTGTTCTTCAGTAAACGCGTAGTCGGATACTAAGTTCTTCTTCGCATCTTTTTTATCTTTACTGCCACGAATTGTTGCAATCACTTTATCTAAGATAGACAATGCTTTAATTAAACCAGCAACAATATGCTCACGTTTGCGAGCTTTGTCCAACTCAAATTGACAACGGTTAATGATAACTGATTTGCGATGCGTAATGTAACTTTCTAAAATCCGTTTTAGTCCCACTTGTTGCGGGGTCATGTTGTCAATGGCTACCATGTTAAAGTTGTAATTGATTTGCAATTCAGTGTTTTTAAATAGATAATTTAAAATACCTTCTGCATTGACATCTTTTTTTAGTTCAACAACAATTTGCAAGCCAGTTCTGTCACTTTCGTCACGAACTTCGGCAATGCCGTCTACTTTTTTATTTAAACGGATTTCATCCATCTTCTTCACTAGCGTTGCTTTATTGACTTCATAAGGAATTTCAGAAATGACAATTTGTTGTTTGCCGCCTTTTAAGGGCTCAATCTTTGTCTTCGCACGTAAAATTACTTTACCACGGCCGGTTTCGTAGGCTTTTTTAATTTCTGCTTTTCCTTGTAAGATCCCACCTGTTGGAAAATCTGGTCCTGGAATGTATTCCATTAATTTCTCTAAACTTGCATTAGGATGATCAATTAAATACACGGTCCCATCAATAATTTCCGCTAAATTATGTGTAGGAATTTCTGTTGCATAACCTGCTGAAATCCCCGTTGAGCCATTTACCAATAAATTAGGATATTTGGCTGGTAAAACAGTGGGTTCTTTTTCTGTATCGTCAAAATTCCAGACGAAATCGACGGTATTTTTGTCGATATCTTTTAACAACTCACCACTTAACTGTGATAAACGAGCTTCTGTATAACGCATCGCCGCTGGTGGGTCGCCATCCATACTTCCGTTGTTTCCGTGCATTTCAATTAGTACTTCCCGTAATTTCCAGTCTTGACTTAGACGGACCATTGCTTCATAAATACTACTGTCGCCATGGGGATGATAATTCCCCATAATGTTTCCGACAGATTTTGCTGATTTACGAAAGCCTTTATCAAAGGTATTGCCGTCTTTATTCATTGAAAAGAGAATGCGGCGTTGTACTGGTTTTAGCCCATCTCGAATATCTGGTAGGGCCCGTTCTTGAATGATGTATTTGGAATATCTTCCAAAACGATCGCCCATTACTTCTTCAAGGGTTAATTCTTGAACTTCTTGGCGTTTTTCCAAAATTGTCACTCCCTACTCTATGTCAAACAAACTGATTTCAGTGTCATCGGTTTGTTCTACTTCTTTTGTTTTTTCCGCATCTAAAAGACTTTCTCCTGTTGGTGCAGAAGTGTCTTCTTCTGAACGATCTAAAATACTGCCATCTTCTTCCAATGTAAATTGAACATGTTGTTCAATCCATTTTCGACGAGGTTCGACTTTGTCGCCCATTAATGTGGTCACACGGCGTTCTGCTTGAGCTGCATCATCAATCCGAACACGAATTAAGGTTCTAGTTTCAGGATCCATCGTTGTTTCCCAAAGTTGTTCTGCATTCATTTCACCCAAACCTTTATAGCGTTGGAGCATATAGCCTTTACCAACTTTATCAATCACTTCTGCCAATTCACCATCGGTCCAAGCATACTCAATGACTGATTTTTTTCCAGTTCCTTTAGAGACTTTATAAAGAGGTGGTAAGGCAATATAGACTTTGCCGGCTTCAATTAATGGTTTCATATAACGATAGAAGAACGTTAATAGCAACACTTGAATATGGGCACCATCGGTATCCGCATCGGTCATGATGATGATTTTATCATAATTACAATCTTCAATTGAAAATTCAGGACCAACGCCTGCGCCAATCGTATAGATCATAGTATTGATTTCTTCGTTTTTCAAGATGTCTTGCATTTTCGCTTTTTCCGTATTAATGACTTTTCCTCGTAGCGGTAAAATGGCTTGAAACTTCCGATCGCGTCCTTGTTTTGCTGAACCACCGGCCGAGTCTCCTTCGACAAGATATAGTTCATTTTTCTTAGGATTTCTAGATTGAGCCGGTGTTAATTTTCCAGAAAGTAACGATTCACCTTTTTTCCGTTTTTTACCGTTCCGGCTTTCTTCACGAGCTTTGCGAGCCGCTTCACGGGCTTCACGGGCTTTAATCGCTTTCCGAATTAATGATTGACTCATTTCACTGTTTTCTTGTAAATAGAAGCCCATTTGTTCGCCTACGACGTTATCGACAACGGTTCTTGCTAAAGGTGTACCTAATTTTCCTTTGGTTTGGCCCTCGAACTGTAGTAAGTTTTCTGGTACTCGAATAGAAAGGACGGCTGCTAAGCCTTCACGGAAGTCGCTACCTTCTAAATTTTTATCTTTTTCTTTTAATAGTCCTACTTTACGTGCATATTCATTGTACGCCTTTGTCATTGACGTTTTCATACCGACTTCGTGGGTACCGCCATCTTTTGTGCGGACATTGTTAACGAAAGATAAAACATTTTCAGAATAGCCATCGTTGTATTGATAGGCTAATTCAACTTCAATACCTTCTTTGGCTCCTGAAAAATAAACAACGGGTGTTAATGTATCTTTTTCTTCATTTAGATAGGCAACAAATTCTTTAATGCCTTCTTCGTAGTGAAAGACTTCTTCTTTGGGTTCTTCTCCACGTTCATCTGTTAAAGTAATTTTGACGCCTTTTAATAAGAAAGCTGATTCTCTCAAACGTTCTGCTAAAATTTCGTAAGAAAAATTTGTCGTAGAGAAAATAGTGTCGTCAGGTAAAAAAGTAACAGAGGTACCGTTGCGTTTTTTTGTTTTGCCGATTTTTTTTAAGGTACCAACTGGTTTACCGCCGTCCTCAAATCGTTCCATGTATTCTACGCCATCACGAACAATATGAACTTCTAACCACTTAGATAAGGCATTAACAACACTGGCACCTACCCCATGGAGTCCGCCTGAAGTTTTATAGCCACCTTGGCCAAACTTACCACCCGCATGTAAGACAGTAAAAATTACTTCTACTGTTGGGATACCAGAAGCATGCATCCCTGTTGGCATTCCGCGGCCAGAGTCTGCAACACAAATACTATTATCTTTTTGGATAGTTACGTTGATTTCATTCCCGTAGCCAGATAACGCTTCATCGACTGCGTTATCGACAATTTCATAGACTAAGTGATGGAGTCCACGGCTATCGGTTGAACCGATATACATACCAGGTCTTTTCCTCACTGCTTCCAATCCTTCTAGGACTTGGATAGAGGCATCATTGTACTCATTGTTAATTTTTTTAGCCAAAGAAAAAACTCCTTATACTTAGATTCTCGTTTAGTTAATAAGCGTACATTAACTATTTCTTAAAGAATTAGAAGAAGAGTGAGCGGGTTTCTTGCGTTTTCCGTTCGCTCCTTCTAAAACCATCATTACAATAATACTCTATCTGGGTCAAAAAAAAAAGAGCTTTCCGTTCAGGACGCTCTTTCTTTATAAAATTACACGTGTTTATTCAGCATCTGCCATTTTTGCCAATTCAATTTTAATACAACGGTTCATAATAACTTGACGACCTTCATTTAATAACAAGTTCGCTGCCTCTTCATTTTCCAAACCTAGTTGGGCCCAAAAGACAGGCGCTTCTGTTTTCAATGTTTCTGCGGCCACTTCTGGCAAAAATTCACTCCGCCGAAAGACGTCAACAATATCAATCTTTTCAGGAATCTCTGTTAATGTCCCATAAACCGTTTCGCCAAGCACCGTTTCACCTTTTAAAACTGGATTGACAGGTAACACACGATAGCCATGTTGCTGTAAAATTTCCGCAATTTTGTAACTCGTGCGGTCGGGCTTGTTACTCAAACCAACTACCGCAATATTTTTTTCTTGTTTTAAAATATCAAAAATTTGATTTTGACTTGGATTCTCAAATGTCATTCACTCAACCCCTTTTTTTCGTTCTTATCTATTATAACGCTGAGTAAAGGGTTTTGGCAAAATTATTCTCTGACTGCCGGTAAAATAATTATTGGCTTTGCCAATCTGCTGGATAAGTCACGTAGACAAAGCGGGCATCACCCGTCACTGAAAATTGAATTTTGCTACTTTTCGGGATTAAAATAATTTCGCCGGCTGTTGCAGAAATTTTACGTCCGTCAATCAGTATATCTAGTTGTCCTGAAATAATATAATCAATTTCATCGTATTCTAGTGTCCAATCGAAGGTGGTATCTTTCATCACCATTAAACCGCAACCAAGGCGCGGGCTTTCTTCTAAAGAAAACAGATCTTTTGTGTAAACAATGTCCGCTGGGTTGCCTGTATCTAAGCGATCGTCTTCTGTTACGTCGATTTCGGGTAATTTGATGGACATAATTCCACTTGGATCCACTTGTTTAGTCGGCATTAATTTTTCTGTGACAATTTGTCGAACAAGCGTTTCAATCATTTCACGATTTAATTCTGTCATATTTACACCTCATTATTTCACTTCTGTTTCGGGTTTCCCTAGCATTCGATTTGCCATAAAGATAGCCACAAAAATGGCGGTAATCCCTCCAACTAATTTGCCAACAATCATTGGAAAAATCATTTCTTTTGCTACGCCTGCAGTAAAACCAAGGTGGTCACCTAAAACGAAAGAAGCCGAAACAGCAAAAGCGATATTAATAATTTTTCCTCGATTATCCATGTCTTTTAACATTTGGAACATAGGAATATTGTTAGCTAATGTAGCAACCATTCCTGCAGCCGCTACTTCATTCATTCCTAAAACTTTTCCTAGTTTCATCAATGGTTTATTAAAGACTTTCGTAATCACAGCTACTAAACAGAAAGCGCCAGCTAAAGTTAAAGCAATCCCGCCAACGACTTCAATTCCTTCAGTAACTGGTGCAATGCCAGGAATCACTGTAATTCCTAATAATAGTTGAATCGCCCCCACAACTAAACCAAAGATAGCGACAATCACTACGCCTTGACCAAAAATTTGGAAGCCTTTAATCATGCCTTTTGGCGCTAACCATAAACCTAAAATAATTAAAGCGGCAACAATAATAATTGGAATTAAGTTAGGAATAATCAATGACAATGGCATGCCCGCTGTTAAACCACCTGCTAATAAACCAAAAGGAATTGTAATAATCCCGCTCAAAACACCCGTTGCTAAGAATTGTTGGTCGTCTTTTTGGATAATGCCAAGCGCTACTGGAATTGTAAAGACTAACGTTGGCCCCATCATTGCGCCTAAGATTGCCCCCGCAAATAAACCAGCTTGTGGATCATTGGCTAATTGTTGCGCTAACGCAAAGCCGCCCATATCATTAGCCAATAAGGTTGTGGCAAACATTGCTGGATCAGCCCCTAGTAATTCATAGACAGGAACGACAATCGGACTTAAAAGATTGGCTAAGACAGGCGCTAAAGTGATAATCCCTACCATAGAAAGCGCTAGAGAACCCATAGCCATAATCCCTTCCTCAAATTGCTCCCCTAAACCTAGTTTGTTGCCAATACATTTATCGATTCCTCCAATAATCATGAAAAGAACCATAATATACATAATAATTTCATTAATGCTCATGTCTCGTCCTCCCTATTCGTCCTCTGTAGAATCAATGACACCAACAATCATTGCATCAATTGGGACATTCGGATCTTCTGCCGAAATACGGGCAGCATTGCCTTGACTAATTAACACTTTGTCCCCGACACCAGCTCCAGCGTTGTCAGCAGCAATTAAAAATCCTTGCTTTTCGTCCTCTTGATTCAAAATATCAACCATCATAAATTTCCAGCCATTTAATTTTTCATCTTTTCTTGTTGACCAAAGGCTACCAGTCACTTTTCCTAAAAGCATCGTTTTTCCTCCTTACGTCAGCAATTGATGTTTCCTAGCATAATCTTTCGCTAACGGGGTTAAATAGGCGTTTTTACTTAAAGAAACACCTGCTTCTGTCATTCTTATCAATTGTTTTTCAGTAATGTAGGTTCGTTTGGTCTCAGCCAAAGAACGAAGTTGTTTTTGACAGGCCGCCTGAAACACAGCGTAATTTTCTGAATCATGATAAAAAATCAGCCCAAACTGTTGGCACATGTCCACGTTTTCCTGAATCGTTTGTTTCAAACGATACTTCAATCGTGAATTTTTAGTCACTGAAGGTATTGGGGTTAAAACCAATACCGGCTTACCTTCAAATAAGAATGCTAAGATGTTTTTGACTAATTCATCCGTTTCCTGTAAATGCGCAATCGCATTTACTTGGGAAATCGTTAGCCTCTTTACAACCAAGCCTCGTGCTAGCTTCTGCTCCTTGGTTACCCAATTTACATCAGGAAAACGAACAAACATTTCTTCAGGAAATGCTTCTTTTGCTTCTGCTAAAGCCACTGAATAAGACGACGACAGCAATTGTTGGCAAATTCGATCAGTAATCTGTTGAATCAAATTTTCCATTTCAGAAACGTTCATTGTCCTTCCTCCTTTTACTTAAGAATATAGCCACGAGCTCCTTTGGTTAAGCCGCAAGCGTTGGCTTCATCGTAGTCAATGTGCATGTACGTTGCAAATCGCGGACTGATTCGCACAACTACATCATCAAAGATTAACGGACGTGTGCCTTCCACTTTGACTTGCACAATTTGGCTATTGCTTACTTTATTTTTCAAGGCGTCTTCGGGTGTCATGTGAATATGACGTTTGGCAACAATTAAGCCGTGACTTAATGTCACAACTGCTGATCCGTTCATCAACGTGACGCCTGGCGTCCCTTCTGTCTTGCCACTCTCTCTAACTGGGGCGTTAATTCCTAAAATACGTGTATCCGTCATAGAAACTTCGACTTGTGATTCGCTACGTTCAGGGCCTAAAATAACCACATTTTGAAAAAGTCCTTTAGGTCCAGCAACCGTAATTCGTTCTTTACAAACAAACTGTCCAGGTTGTGATAAATCTTTCACTTTTGTTAGTTGATATCCTGGTCCAAATAATGCATCAATCTCTTGACGAGACAAATGAACATGTCGGCCAGAAGCTTCAACTTCAAAAGTATTTTGTTGTTGTTGCTGAATTCGTTTAACAACTTCTTCAACAATTTCATTCATTGAATCCAATTTGTTCATCTCCTAGTTTCGTGATATTTCAGCCATGGTGCTAATTAATTCTGTAGCCCAAGCTTGAAAAAGTCCGAACAGTTGTGATTCTCCTTTTAACTGGAGAATAATTTTATCTAGTTGTAATTGAATTTCTTTTGAGGAATAGCGCCATTGTCTCTGTTGGTTAGTTAGAATAGTTACCTTTGATTCCAAAATGACTGGTTCCATTACAAGCGACTGTTCTAAAATAAATTTCTCTAACCACTGTTGTTGTTGTTCGAAATATAACCAACCTTCTGTTGATAACGCTTCATTCGTTAAGAAAGGCAAATACAATAGATGGCTTAAGTGCCGAATCTCATAAATTGTTTCTTTTGATAAATGTTCTTGTTTTTGTTTTTGTGAGGAGGCCTTCACTGAATGAACCTCAGAAAGCAATGGGTTTGTTGAAGAGAAGCTGCTATTAATCCGATGCTCGCGTAGATAGCTTTTGGCGGCTGGCGTCAGAAAACTGCCTACAGGAAACACAAAATCCGTGCCATCTTCTAGTTCTTTTTTTAGCCTTTTGATGCGAAGCATATCTTCTGTAATAACTGTCATAACACCCCTCCTCAATGAAAGTTTAGGACAGAAGTAATGAACCTACCTCTGCCCCAAAAAATCAAAATTATAATTCAGTTGTTGCGTGTGGTAAAATAGCGTCTACTTCTGTATGTGGACGTGGAATTACATGGACAGATAATAATTCGCCAACACGTTCTGCTGCAGCAGCACCAGCATCTGTTGCTGCTTTCACGGCACCAACGTCACCGCGAACCATTACTGTAACTAAACCGCCACCGACTTGTTCTTTTCCAATTAAAGTAACGTTTGCCGCTTTCACCATTGCATCGGCTGCTTCAACAGCACCTACTAAACCACGAGTTTCGATCATTCCTAAAGCATTTGTACTTGACATTATAATTTCCTCCTAAGATGTATGTTTTATTTTTAAAAATTTGGGACAATTAGCAATTTGACTTAGGTCCCAAACCCTAAATCCAATAATTTATTTGTTTTACTCTTACTCGCTCGTTTCTTGTTAGTTTAAGCGAGCTAAAACTTGGGCTACCACGGCATTTACTAGTTCTTCTTGATTGGTTGTTTCACAAGAAGTAGCCACAGATGTGGTTGATGTTTGACCAAATTCTTGACGAATCTCTTCTAAATCACGCACGCCATAAGCAACACGACGTAAATTGAACAGATTTTCAACCCCAATATTATCAGAAGTTGAGCTGCCACCAACTGCGCCACAACCAAGTGTTAATGCTGGCACTAAGTTAGTTGAAGCACCAATTCCGCCAAGTGTACCAGAGGTGTTAACAAGCAAACGAGAGACGGGTTTTCTTAAGCCAAATTCACGAATGACTTCTTTGTTTTCTGTGTGAATACCCATCGTATGACCCGCACCTTCACCTTTCAAAATTTCAATTGATAACGCGCAAGCTGCTTCCCAGTTTTCAACTGTATAGAAAGCAATAATCGGTGCCAATTTTTCTCTTGAAAATGGATATTTCAAGCCTACATGTGTTTCCTCGGCAACAATTAAGCGGCGATCTTTTGGAATAGATAAACCAACTAATGAAGCAATATGTTGAACGGAACGACCCACGATTTGCGGGTTCATTGTACCGTTTGGTCGTAAAATAAATTTAGCTAATTTGTCGGCTTCGGCTGGACTTAAGAAATACGCTCCCTGCTTAATTAACTCTTCTTTGACCGCTTCACGGTTGACAGTTTCAACAATAATTGATTGTTCCGATGCACAAATTGTACCGTTATCGAAAGTTTTTGAATCCATTATTTGTTTCACTGCATGAGGAACATTTGCGCTTCGTTCGATGTAGGCTGGTCCATTACCAGGCCCAACACCGATTGCTGGTGTTCCAGAAGAGTACGCGGCTTTAACCATTGCGTTTCCACCAGTAGCTAAAATTAAATTTGTTTCTTTATTTTTCATTAATTCGCTGGTCGCTTGCATAGTTGGCGTTTTGATGACCGAGACACAACCTTCTGGTGCCCCTGCAGCAATAGCCGCTTTTTGGATAATTTCCACTGTTTCAATAATCGATTTCAACGCATTGGGATGTGGTGAAAAAACAATGCTGTTGGCAGCTTTTAATGAAATTAATGCTTTGTAAATGACTGTTGATGTCGGGTTGGTAGAAGGAATTAATCCTGCAATCACACCAACTGGGACAGCAATTTCAGTGACTTTTTTGGCAGCATCATCATGGATCACACCAACTGTAGCTTTGTCCTTCATTTCGTCATATACTACTTTTGAAGCGAAAGCATTTTTGATGATTTTATCTTCATAGATACCAAATCCTGTTTCTTCATTGGCCATTTTCGCTAACTTTTCTCGTTGGTTAAATGTAGCCTCTGAAACCGCTTGGACAATCGCATCGATTTGTTTTTGCGAAAATGTTGCTAATACTTGCTGTGCCTCTTTGGCTTTTCTGATTAAATTTCTTGTTTCTTGGATGGAACGTAAGTCTTTATCTACTAATTCCACTCGTCTTCACTTCTTTCTATTTCAGCCATGATTGCTTGAATTAAAGCTTCTTTATTGGCAAATTTAATCTCACTTTTCTTTAAACTACTTAGGTTCATTTTGTAGGCTTGTTTGCGTAAATCAACCACGCGTTGTGTTTCTAATTTTTGGCGTGTGCCAGTGTGTTCTTCCAAATCTGGTGTTTCAATCTCTTCTTCAATTACTTCTACTTGTTCCATCGGTTCAGGTGCTGACTTAGGTTCTGGATCTGATAAAATTACTTCCGTTTGAGCATCAACCCGTGAGATCACATGATGAGCAATTAAACAATTTAATTCTTTAGCTACTTCCGTGCCTACTTCAACGGCAGCTTGAACCGCGGCAACGTCACCAATCAGTTCCACAGTTGTTAAACCGCCATTAATAATTTCAGCTTTTAACAAAGTAACGTCGGCGGCTTTCAATGCCGCATCGGCCACACTAATGGCACCTAAAAATCCTTTGACTTCGACCATTCCTAATGCTTTCATTCAGGTCACATCCTTAATAACTCAACGGATTGTCAGCGATATTTTGAATGACTTGTTCAAACGCACTGCAAGCAGCTTTACATGCAGATTGACTACCTGTCAATAAGGCGCCGCCAAAGTTCGTTTCAGAAGGTGGGCCATAAAAGACACCCATTTGAACATCGGCAGCTTTCATTGCTGCATCTAAGCCAACCATTGCTTCTAGCGGTGGAGCAATCAGATAAGCAATCGCTTCACCTTCAGGAATATTCGCTTGTTCAGATAAAAAGCTACCCGTTCTTGATACTACATGTGCAAAATAAACAATACTGTCATCTTCGTTAGCACTATAGAAGCTGGCTTCTTCTTCAATGACTTGCGTAATGACACTCAAGCCACTATTGACTTCGGCAGGACTCGGACCAGCAATAATGCCAATCACTTCACCGGCTAATTTGGTTGAAGCATTTGCTGCGCCAGCATACATACTTTTACCGTAAACTACAGTAACATCGGCGGCTTTGGTTGCTTCATCTAATGCAACATAAGTGACATCATCACAATCGGAAGTAACAATTCCTAATGAGCGATGTTCTGGTTTCAATGATAATTCTTTTGCTAATGCCGGATCGACATTGGGAATGACTTTCATACTTAGGACATTTGCGCCTAGACGATCATTTTTCATGAGAAATCCTCCTTTATTCAGCTTCTTTTAAATCAATACCAGATTTTTTCTTGTCTAACATTTTTTTGATAATTTCGGCAATGTAGGCCCCTGCTTCAACAGCCGGTGTCCCACCTTTGTGAATATTTGAAATAACTGTCCGCCGTGCTTCTGGCATACCGACAGTTGGTTTGTAGGCAATATAGGCACTCATAGATTCTGCTGTTACTAAACCAGGACGTTCGCCAACTAGTAAGCAAACAACATCAGCGTCAGTGATTTCACCAATTTTATCCATTGCTGGCACGCGACAATATTTAACAAAAACAACATTGTCGAAATCTAAGTTGTACATGTTTAATCCTTGTTTAATTGCTGGTAGGACTTCTTTAATATTCGCTTCGATAGCTGCTGAACTAAGGCCATCCCCTACGACCATTTGGATTTTGGCTTTTGGTGTCGTATTTTTTCGAATGATTTCACTATTTTCTTCATCAAATTGACGACCATAATCTGGACGTGTTAAATATTCATCTTTACTGTTACAGATTGTTTTTGTAGAAATAAAATTCATTTCTTTTACCAAGTCTTCGCTTACGTCTGAAAAGACCGCATCTTGTGCTGCCGCATGGTCCGCTCGGAAACGTAATGTTGAACTAGTCATATAACGCGTCCCTGCACGACCAACGCCTAAACGAGCTGGCGAGAAAGCTTTCATTTTTAATAGTGCTTCAGGATCAACGGCATTTTTCAATAGTAATTGTTTACGTAAATCTACTTCAGTAATGTCAGGAATTAGGCCTTCTTCAATTTCTGTCGTTTCAGTGACGTGTGTTGTGACTGGTTTTTCTTCAGCAGTCACAGTGGCAGTCGAAACCGCTTGATTGTCAGCGACCATTTCTGTTAAAATTCCGGCAATCATTTCTTTTAATTCTTTTTCGTTCATTTGTATTCTCACCTCGTTTATTTAATAAATACAGATGCATCGCCAGCGCGACTTGTTAATTTTCCGTTTTCCATTAAGCCCATTTTTTCCATCCATTCTTCAAATTCTTTAATTGGACGTAAGCCTAATGTTTCACGAATCGTCGCAGTTTCATGGAACCCAGTTGTTTGATAATTTAACATGACATCATCGCCATGAGGAATCCCCATGATATACGTACAACCAGCTGTTGCTAATAACATTGCTAAGTTTTCCATATCATTTTGATCAGCTTTCATATGGTTGGTGTAGCAGACATCACAACCCATTGAAATTCCTGTTAATTTGCCCATGAAATGATCTTCTAAACCAGCGCGGATGACTTGTTTTGAATCGTAAAGATATTCTGGTCCAATAAAGCCGACAACGGTATTTACAATATACGGATCAAATTTTTTGGCTAAGCCATAACAACGCGCTTCCATTGTGACTTGGTCTGCGCCAAAGTTCGCTTCAGAAGAAAGTTCTGAGCCTTGACCTGTTTCAAAATACATCACATTAGGACCAGCTGCTTGACCACTGTGAAGGGCTAAATCTTGTGCTTCAGCTAAAATTTCTGCATTTAAACCAAATGCTGTGTTCCCTTTTTCTGAACCAGCGATGGATTGAAAGACTAAGCCAGTTGGCGCGCCTTGACGCATGGCTTCCATTTGTGTCGTTACGTGAGCAAGCACGCAAGTTTGTGTTGGAATTTCCCATTCGCTGCGGAACTCTTCAAATTTGTTTAAGATTCGTTTAACACTTTCTGTAGAATCATCAACAGGATTCAAACCAATTAAAGCATCACCGGCGCCATAAGAAAGACCTTCCATAACTGATGCCATAATGCCATCGACATTATCGGTTGGATGGTTTGGCTGTAAACGATTCGAAAAAGTTCCGGGACGGCCAATCGTTGTGTTGGCGGTTTTTTCAATATTGATTTTTTTTGCGCCAACAATTAGATCCATGTTGGACATTAATTTACAGACAGCAGCAATCATTTCAGAAGTGAGTCCACGGGAAATTCGTTTGATATCAAAATCGGTTGTTTCCGAAGATAAGATAAATTCGCGTAATTCTGCAACTGTCCAATGTTTAATACTTTCAAAAATTCGCATATTGACTTGGTCAATAATAATGCGTGTCACTTCGTCTTCGTCATAATCAACGACGGGATTGTTAAACAAGTCATTTAAGGACAATTCTGATAAAACGACTTTCGCCGCCACGCGTTCTTCGGCTGAATTAGCAGCTACGCCAGCTAACTTGTCACCAGACTTTTCTTCATTGGCTTTGGCTAAGACTTCTTTAACGGATGTAAATTGATAGACTTTGCCAAATAGTTTGGTTTTTAAAATCATCTTTGTGTCGCTCCTTTTTAATTAAATACTAAGGTCTTAACAATGACTGGAAGGACTGCTCCTTCTGCCACTGGTAAACCGATATCTACATAATCACCGTTTTCTACTTTGACCGAATCAAGACAGATAAACGGATAGTCTTTTGGCAGATGGGCACTTAAGGCATGCCCTAAAGCTTTCGCCATGTCTTCATCCACCATAACAATAATGGGAATTTGTTCAGCAACTAAACTAGCTAATCCTTCCACAATCCCTTGACCATAGCGTTGAATATCAGCAAATGTTGGATTGCTCATGCCTCTAATTGCTAGGGCAATCTGGGGCGTTTCTTCAATACGATGCCAATTGAGTTTTTCTTGGATTCGCTGGCCTAATTCTGTCACAGTAAGGGTTTCATCCTCTTGCGCTAATTTTAGAATTGGGATATTTTTTACCGGCAAAATTTGCTCACGATAAGCGATCGTGCTTCCGCTAATTTCAGCAGTGTGTGAACCTGCTCCGACGACCGTCGCTCGGATTGTTTCTGCGCTTTCTAAGACTTCTTTTTCCGAAATAATCAGTGACTTTCTCAAGTATTTCCCTAAAAGCAAGCCGATGTCTCCATATTTAAAGAGATTCGTACTTGTCGTATTTAAGCAATCAGCCACACCACCAGAAAATGTTACAATTGGTAATTCCTCAGCTTTTCGTAGTGGATGGTTGGTTACTAATAACTGGTAGAACGGACTTTGTGTCCCCAAGCCAATGCTATTTTCTAACACGGCAACTAATTCCGAAATAATTGGCAGTAAGTTTTGTTCGGTGGCTTGGTCACCAAGGTGCAAGGTTAGCCCTTTTTTATTTATAATTTCTTGAATCTTCGGAGCTATATAGGTGATTTTTTGTTGTTGATCTAATTTAATTAAGCGTCCGCCAATGTCAAAACAAGCCGTGTCAATCACTTCGCCATCTTTAAAGACAGCTAAATTTGTCGTTCCCCCACCAATGTCTAAATTAACCACCGGTTTGCGTTTCGTTTCAGAATAAGTTTGAGCACCAGCGCCTTTCCCGGCAATGATACTTTCTAAATCAGGTCCAGCCGTAGCAACGACAAAATCACCTGCATAGCCACTAAGTGCTCGTAGCACATTGTTGGCATTGCTTTTTCGAGCAGTTTCACCTGTGATAATTACCGCACCCATTTGAATATCTTGTTTATGAATGCCTGCTTGGCGATATTGCTCCGCTACAAACGCTTTGATAGGTTCTGCATCAATTTCTGATTGGTTAAGTAAGGGTGTAAAGATAATGTCACTTCGATAAATGACTTTTTTATCAGAAATGCTGATACGTGGTACTGTAAACGCAGAGGCAAAATTTTCAACAGTTAATTCTGACAAGACTAATTGGGTTGTAGACGTCCCTAAATCAATCCCTACGGTTAAAAGTGTTTCCTTCGACATCGCCTGACTCGCCTCCTTTTGCATACAAAAAGGCACTTAAAGAATCGTTAGAAAATTTCTTTCTACTTTTCTTTAAGCGCCTTTGCTTAATCAATGAACAACATCACTGGTGTTCTGTTCGAAATAGAAACAGGTTTTAGTTCCCTGTTTATTGGATTCAATTGTAATTTTTCCTTTTAATTTATCTTTTACGTAGCTTTTGACAATCATCAAACCTAAACTGGTCTCGTTACTTTGATGAACATCATAGCCTTTACCATTATCTGTAACAGTAATGGTAATCATTTTATTATCTAATGTTCCACTAAGTTTAACAACGCCACTTGTTTGTGGCTCAAATGCATGATCAAAAATGTTTTGTAATAGTTCGTTGACAACAAGGGAAATGGTAACCATTTGTTCGCTAGAAACCATAATGGCTGGATCAACATCCATCATCATCTCAATGGGTTGTGCGCCTTGAAAAAGATGTCTAAAATTATACATCACTGCTTCCAATGTTTGCCGTAAAGCAACGTCATCTTTGACTTGTTTTGACAGCAATTCATGGGTGGCTGCAATCGCCATAATTCGATTGACACTTTCATGAAGGACTTTCTTTGCTTCGGGGCTTTGCGTTCGCCGTTCTTGAATACGCAATAAGGAAACCACCGATTGCAAGTTATTTTTAACACGATGATGAATTTCACGAATCGCAACAGATTTGGAAATAATTTCCGCTTCTTTTTCTTTAAATTCTGTATTGTCTTGAATAATCATAATCAGTTGTTCTTCTGATGCCAACCACACTTTCCGAACCTTAAAATAATAATTAAGGTAGGTCGTTTTGCTTTCAATTGGTTGATTACTCATTTTATATTTCATTTGATACAACACATATTCAAAAGTTGTATAATCGATGGACAAATTGTCATAACTCATTCCAATGATATTATCCCGATAACCAAGTTTGCGATAAAGCTCTTGTGCATTGTGATTGGTAATTAATAAGTGACCCGCCGCATCAAAAATCAAAACGGCTTCTGCCAATTGATCAATAAATAATGCGTCGACTTGACTAGTTGATTTCGCTACTTTTGCTAACTGGCAGTTATTTAGCTCCTCTTTTTGTAAGTCCGCTTGAATCTCTTCATCTGCCGCAATCTCGACAATAATGACACCAATCGTTCGATGTTCATTGCGAATGGGATAGATATTTTGCTTAATCAAACGATTTTCCTGAGTCACTGCTAACAAACCAATGCTATTTAAGCTAGTTTGCATGGTACGCAGAACACCAGGTTCATTTTTTAATAAAGCTTCCATCCCGACGACATCTCCGCTATATAAAGAAGTTGTCTTCGCAGGCGGCTTATGATAAACGACTAGTGCTTGCTGTGACATTTCCTTATACACATCAATAAAAACATCTGCACTTTGGTAGAGTGTCGTCGAAGAAAGATAACGTGCTGTACGTTGTAATTCTTTAATGTCTGATTCTGAAAGATTGGTATATTGGTGACATAATTGTTCTAATCGTTTCATTTATTCATCATCCATTACAATCAATTCTGCAATTTCACTCATACGTGCGCGTTTGTTCATGCTTAACGTACGCAACATTTGGTAGGCTTCTTCTTCCGATATATGATTTTCTTTTACAAGAATACCTTTGGCTTTTTCGATAATTTTACGTTCTTCTAATTTTAAACTTAATTTATCGATTTGATTTAGTAACAGCTGCGTTTGTTTGCCTCGTTCAATGCTCATTTCAATTGTAGGTATTAATGATTTTTCATCTAGAGGTTTAACTAAATAACCCAGTGCGCCTAATTTTTTAGCCTTGTCCGTATTTTGTACGTCACTGTATGCAGATAAAAAAACAATACTACTGGCTAGTTGGTCTTGAACAATTTTTTTACCTGCTTTTAGACCATCTAAAATTGGCATTTGAATGTCCATTAATACTAGGTCAGGTTGTGTTTTTTTACATACTTCAATTGCTTCAAAACCATCAGCTGCTTCACCGACTACTTCGTACCCTGCTTCTATCACAATATCACGAATATCGAGTCTCGTAATAGGTTCATCATCGACTATTACAATTCGTCCATCCATTTTCTTCACGCCCTTGTCCTTTCAACGCTATGTTCTGGTAATTTTACAAGTTACAGAAAAGTTTAAAATCTGTTGTAAACCTTCAATCACCGCTTGTAAGGCTGCTTCCACTGAGCTTACGTCACCAGAAATGACTACCGATCCAGAAAAACGATCAATAAAACCGATTTGGATATCTCCGCTTTTAGTCGCAATATCAACAGCGATAATTGCCGCTTCGCTCGGAGTGATTGTCAAAATACCTAGTGCATTGCTGGTGCCTTCTGGCAATCCTAATTTTGTATAAATTTCTTTATTAGGACTAGCAATGATGTGCGCTAACGTTACTTGTTTCCCAGGAACATATTCTTGAATCATTCGTTGTTTTTCTTCCAACCAGACTCGCTCCTTTAATTTAGCAAATAAAAAATCCTCAATAAAAAACGTAAAGGTTCCACTTTCGCTTTCTACTAAGGAGCTTCTTTGCTCTTAAATTTTGAAGCACGCCGTTGTGCTACCCACATTATATGTTATCGATTTCATCCTGTCAATCGCTTATAAGATAGAATTTAAAATTTTTGTCACTTCTGCTGCTGTTGGTTGGACAGGATTTGTTTTGGTGCAGCCATCCATCAATGCGCCTTCAGCTATTTTTGGGATTGCAGCCTGGACTTCTTCTTTTGGTAAACCATAGTCACTAAAAGTGGCAGGCATGTTTAATTTTTGACGGAGTTGCTTGATTTGTCGAATAAATTGTTGAACACCAATCCGTGCATTGGTTGTCTGTGTATCATTTAGACAATTTGCTAACTGCGCATAACGTTTAGCTGTTGGTTCGTTGGTGACTTTGCCATTCGCTAAGCCACTGTTATATGCAATGACTTCAGGTAAGAGCATTGCATTCATTCGTCCATGTGGCACATGTAAACGCGCACCGGCCGCATGAGCAATACCGTGATTCAAGCCTAACGAAGTAACATTAAACGCCATCCCTGCCATACATGAAGCTAAATGCATATTTTCACGGGCTTGTTGGTTGCTACCCTGATTAAAGGCTATTTCTAAATTGTCGAATACCAGGCGAACGACTTTTTCGCACAACGCATCTGAAATCGGATTTGCTTCTGTTGAAACATACGCTTCAATAACATGCGTTAAGACGTCCATTCCTGTATCCGCTGTGATTTTTGGTGGCACACTCATCACTAAATTTGTATCTAAAATCGCAATTTCTGGTTGAATTTCATCCGTTACAAGCGGGATTTTGGTGCCAGTTTCAGCAACCGTAATCACTGAAAAATTCGTAACTTCTGAACCAGTTCCACTAGTTGTAGGAACCGCAATAAACTCAGCAATCTGAGTTTGCAAAGTACGTTTGCCAAAAAATTTCATTGCTTTGGCCGCATCAATAGCGGATCCCCCACCTAAAGCTAATATCGTATCTCCTTGAAATGTCGCTAACTGCTTAATTCCCGCAGCAATCTTATCAATTGGTGGATCGGGGATGATATCACTAAAAATTTGCCATTCACTTTTTGTTAAATGCTTTGTCACTTCATTCACAAATCCAGAGTCAACCATGAATGGATCTGTGACAATGAAAACACGTTTATCATGAAGTGTTTCCAAATTGGCTAATGCGCCTTCTCCTACCCATAGTTCGGTAGGGAAATGAATTGTTTTCATCTCAATTCCTCCTTAATAAAATACAAAAAGACACTTCAAACAAACGAAAAATCATCTGTCTGAAGCGTCTTTGCTTCCTTATGTATACGCCATTGTACACGAAACCTTATCCATAGAGTACAACGCCTTTAATTAATTGTCAATAAAAAAAGGGAATATAGCAGTACGTCATTGTACCTGAAATCTCCTTCAACATTGAAAGACCAGCCCAAAATTCCCAAAAGCACTTCCTCGTGCCATTAATTGGATTAATACAAATATCTTGGGCTGGATTTTCAACACAAGCGTTGTTAAGAAACATCCTGTTTTGCCTCGAAACAGCATGCCCAATAATGAAAAAATGAAAAGACCTGACTTAAAAGCAACCTTGCTTCTTCACAGTGGCGGGACCGTGCCAGATTCTCACTGGCTTCCATTCATATTTTTCATAAAATATTCGTTTAATCTATCTGAAATTTACCATAAGTTTTTTAGAAAAGCAACTGTTTACAATCCATCTTCTTTAATTTTATGGAAAACCTTTTCGCTTCGTTCATAAAAAACATCAGGTCGTTGTGCTTGAACATTTAAATAGCGAGCCAACGCATAAAAATAATCTGATAAACGATTGGTAAAAATTAATACCTCTTCGTTAATTTTGGCTGTCCAATTTAAACGAACAATGATGCGTTCTGCGCGCCGTGCAATCGTCCGAGCCACATGAACCATACTGGCTGCTGGGGTTCCGCCAGGTAAAATAAAACGATCAATATCTGGTGATTGTGCAGTGTAGAAATCAATCCGCTGTTCTAGCCAATGCACACTTTCCTTTTGTAATTTAAATGGTCGTTGTGCTTCAATCGGTGTTGACAAATCTGTTCCCGCATCAAAAAGTAAATGTTGTAAAGCTTCTAGTTCTTCTTTAATTTCTTGATTTTCTTGTGGAAGTTGGCTGATAATATAGCCCACCCAAGAATTCAATTCATCAATCGTTCCATAACTTTCAACTCGATCAGAATCCTTAGCGACGGTTGAGTTGCCGACTAATTTCGTCATTCCCTTATCGCCAGTTTTTGTATAAATTTTCATTCTGCTTCATCCTCCTCTAAATAATCTACTAATTCTTGCAAGCCAATTTTTTCAACAGAAGAAATTTCAAAAATTCTTGTTGCACCCGCACTTTTTAATTGTTGCCGAACAATCTCTAACTGCTGAGAATCTTGTGCTAAATCAATCTTGGTTAAAATACCAATGATTTCTTTCGGGAAAATACTACCAAATCCTGGTGAAAAAACTTGTTGTGTTTCTACAGCACTTTGAACCAAACCAATCACATCTGCTTCTGCCGCTGTGACGTTTAATGCATTATAATATTGTCGATGCAAAATAAACTCGCCTGGTGTATCAATCATTTCTGTATGAAATTCCACCGCCTGTGTTTTATCATAAATTAATTCTTTGCCTTGCAGAGCTTGACATAACGTGGTTTTGCCACAACCGATAGCTCCCATTAAAATGATTCGTTTCATCGCTACCTCCATAAAAAAGGAGCCCAAAGCAAGTACCATCACGTACTTAGTCTTGGGCTCCTTTGCCGATTTGTTAAAACACGCCATTGTGTTTCTGATTCTTTGCCTTTATCTTACCTGTTTCCAAAAAACTTGTCAAAATTATTGAATAGTTTCCCAAACTTTATGTTGTTTCTGAAAATAGGAGACAATATCTGTTTCAAAAATCGTTTGTAAAAATTCTTTGGAAGCCAACGTTTGAAAATCACCTTGCGCGGCCACTTTCCCTTGCTTCATAAACACAATTTTTTCACTTAGCGTTAACGCTAAACGGATATCATGAAACACCCCGATTAACGTTTTCCCTTCTTGCGCACTCCACTCATTTAACTGCTGAATCAATTCTTGTTGATACCGAATATCCAAATGATTATTGGGTTCATCCAATAAAATAATTTCTGGATCTTGTACAAATAATTTAGCCAAAAATACTCGTTGTTGTTGTCCTCCTGAAAGCTGATTGACAACTTTATCTTTTAAAGGCAATAAACCCGTGCGTTCTAAATAATAAAGGACTCGTTCTTTTTCTTGTTTAGAAACAATAGGTAAAAAACGTTGTGCTTGTTGTTGATACGCCCCCATCAAAACTGTTTCGTAAACCGTATAATCAAAAGCAACTGTCGTGAATTGACTCATCATCGCTACTTTCGTTGCCAATTCCTTCCGCTTTTGTCCATGAACTTCTTGACCATCAATTAAAACAGAACCACTATAAGGGACAAGTCCGGCAATCGTTTTTAAAAGTGTCGTTTTACCGCAACCATTTGGACCTAAAATACAAGTTTTACTACCTGTCGGAAAAACGAGGGAAATATCTTTTAAAATGGGGGTTTGTTGGAGTGTTACAGCTGTTTCTTTTAATTCAATCATGCAGCAACGCCCCTTTTTTTAAAGTAAATATACAAGAAGAATGGCGCTCCAATCAAGGCTGTTACGGCCCCGATGGGAATTTCTCTTGGTGATAAAATCGTGCGGGCAATTGTGTCCCCTAGTACCATGATGGTCCCACCTAAGATTGCTGAACCGGGAATCAGCCAGCGATGAGTCGCCCCTAAATAGCGACGGACAATATGTGGTGCTATTAAATCAACAAAACCAATCACACCGACAAATGAAACCGCACTTCCTGCCAATAAACTAGCCAAAAGAATAATGCGTAGTTTTGCTGTTTTGACTTCTACTCCCGCTAACATCGCATGTTCTTCTCCTAAACCGAGAACATCCAATGCGTTGGCATCAAACCAAAGAAACAGACTGCTGACAAGCAAGATTGGACAATAAATAGCAATTTTTTGCCAATTACTGCCAGAAAAACTACCCATTTGCCAAAAGACTAATTGTTTCAAATAATCTTGGAAAAGTGCTGTAATCAACGTCAAAATAGCACCGACAAACAAGGTCATAATCATCCCCACTAAAACAACTGTTTGATTGGACATTTGACTATCCATTGTTTGCGTAAATAACAAAACTAAAAAGACCGTTGCTAAGCCAAAGATAAAACCAGTTAAAGGCAATAAAAATGCCCCTAAGATCGAAGCAGTTACTCCAGTTACCATGATTAACGCAGCGCCTAAGGATGCTCCCGCTGATACGCCCAAAGTATACGAAGAAGCTAAAGGATTACCTAAGAGTGATTGCATCACCGTGCCACTTACTGCTAAGCCTGCGCCCACGAGATAGGCCATCACGACACGCGGTAACCGTACATTCCAGATGATTCCCTCTAAAATCCCGTCTTCTGAAACCGTCTTTTTCACTAAAATTTGAAGCAAATCCGTTAACGAAATCTGAACACTTCCAATTTTAATACCCAAAAAGAGCATGCTCATACTAATCAAGAGCATCAGTATGAGACACGTTTTTTTACTCATCTTTTAAATCCTTGTATTCCTCTGGATAAACAGCTTTTGCCATTTGTTTTAATGCTTTGGTAATGTGGTTATTTGGTAAAGAGCTAGACATGTTGTCAATTTCGAAAACTTCTTTGTTTTGAACTGCAGGAACGCTTTCCCAGTTTTTACGAGCTAAAATTTCTTTGGCGGGATCTTTCATATAGTTAACATTGGTTAAAATGACTTCTGGTTTTGCAGCAATGGCCGCTTCTTCTGTCACTGGTAACCAGCCTTTTTCATTTGCCAAAACATTTTTTGCCCCAATTGTTTCAATCATTTCATTTAAAAATGTCCCATTACCAAAACTATAAATGTCTGGTAAGGCAGCTACTTCAAACAAAACAGTTTTTGGTTTTTTAATGGTTTTACCAATTTTGGCTACTTCGTCGATTTCTTGATCCATTGTTTTGATTAACTTTTGTCCTTTTTCATGTTCAGATAAGCTATCCGCGATGAATTGGACGTCTTCTTTGATTGCTTTGATGCTTGTACTAGTGGGGATATTAACGACTGTAATTCCAGCATCTTCCACTTGTTTCCAAACACTTTCTGAGCTAGCTAAATTGATGTCATTCACATAAACAATTTGTGGTTTCAAGGCAATCAATTTTTCGGCATCGACAGCCATCATATCCATTTGTGGTAATTTTTTTAAATCAGTCATCATTGTGCTACTTTGAGTATCAACTGCGATTAATTGGTCGGTTTTACCTAAGTCTTCAATCACTTCTGTTGTTGATGGCACTAGGGAAATAATTTTGGTTGCTTCTTTGGGTAAAGTAATTTCTTTGCCGCTACGGTCTTTGGTTGGTAACGTTACTTCTGTTTTTTCAGAAGAGGTAGTTGCTTTCTTTTCCTGTTTACCACACCCTGCTAAGCCAAGTGTTGCTACTAAACCTAAAGTCATCATTGTTAAAGTAAATTTTTTCATTTTTTCATCCTCGCATTCGTCTATTTTATTTTGGGGAAAATTTTCTGAAATGAACCTCCTTTGTCTCAACGTCAAAACAATACAAAAAAACCACTTTTTTCTCTAATAGAAAAAAAGCAGTCACTTAACTATGCTAATGATATACTCAGCCAGTTATCTTCAAAGCCCCTTCTTTTTCCTACAAAAGAATGATTAGACTTATCAAGCCGGTATCCTGACTTAGCTTCTTCTTACTCCCAATCCTTCCAGAATAATCTGTGGTCTTATTGGTTTCATCCACCATACAGTAGGTAGGTCTGTAGAGGATTCGCACCTCTTTCCCTGACACTTCATAAGTACATATATATTGTATCTTCGTTGATAACTAATTTTCAAACCAGTGATTAGACGTCTTTGTCTAATGACACACATTTATTATAACGGTTATCAATCATTTGTCAACGCTTCCTCAAGCAAAAGAAAAACTTTTCTTGTTTTAGTTATTAGACGTTGTTCCGTTTTTCTATTCATGATAAAATAAATCCTAGTTTGAATAAGAAAGAGGTTAACTTGATGAAAATCGTCATTTTGTTACTTGTTGCCTATTTATTAGGTTCGATTCCCTCAGGTGTTTGGATTGGTAAACTTTTCTTTAAAAAAGATATACGCCAATTTGGGAGTGGGAATACAGGAACAACCAATACATTTCGTGTCTTAGGGAAACCTGCCGGAATCACGGTATTATTAATGGATATCTTGAAAGGAACGTTAGCCACTTCATTACCCTATTTGTTTGGTTTACAAGGCGTGAATCCGCTCTTCTTTGGGGTAGCAGCTGTTTTAGGGCATACCTTCCCTATTTTTGCCAATTTCAAAGGTGGTAAAGCCGTAGCCACTAGCGCTGGCATGTTATTAGCATACAGCCCCACATTTTTTATTTATTCTGCTCTTATTTTTGTGATTTGTCTGTATCTAACCAGTATGGTGAGTTTAACAAGTATGATTAGCGCTGTACTAATTACACTTTCTACTATTATTTTGCCTTTCACTGTCCCAGCTATTTTACCAACATTTAACTGGTTATTAACCGTGATTGCGATTGCTTTGACTACTTTTATCTTTGTCCGTCATCGTGAAAACATTCAGCGAATTAAAAATGGAACAGAAAGTCGCCTCTCTTTTGGCTTACGTGCAAAAAAATAAAGAAAAAGGCTGTGAACAAATAATGTTCACAGCCTTTTTCTTTATTTTACACTAATCATATACTGTGTTTTAAATAGTTCGTTAGCTGGTAACTTATTGATGCCAAATTTTTCAGCAAGTTGGCCAGTTGCGTCGACAGCATCAGCAATCCCGCACCAAGGTTCGATACAGACAAAAGGCGCTTCTTTCGGTGTCGGTGACCAAATCCCCACAAAAGGCATTTCTGGATAACTCAAAGTGACTTGATGGTCACTTTCGTCTGTGGCAATCGTAATTGCTGTTTGACCTTTTGTTTCAAAAATCATTGCATCATTTTCAAATAATTGATGCGTTAAGTCAAAGCTGGTATTCGTTTGGGCTAGCGTTTTATTCGCTAAATCAATAAACGGGCCTGCTAAGGGAATTTGTGTCCGTGATTTTTTAGGTGAAAAACTTAGATAATAATCTTCAAACGTTAGTGAAGATTCTAAAGGTACATTAAAGGCTGGATGACCACCAATCCCAAAATACATCTCTTCTTTCCCTGTGTTTTCTACTTGGTAGTTTACAGTCAATTCTTGATGTTCTAATGTATAAGTAATCACTAGTTCAAAATCAAAAGGATACTTTTTCTTGGTTTCTTTTGTTGATTTTAGTGAAAAAGAAACTTCTTCTCCACCTTTTTCAATCACATCAAATACTTGATCACGAGCAAAACCATGTTGAGTTAAATGATACGCTTGATTTTGGTATATATACGTATCTTCTTTTAGACGACCGATAATCGGAAAAAGTACGGGCGCATGGCGGGCCCAAAATTCAGGATTTCCTTGCCAAATATATTCAATGCCGGTTTCTTTTGATTGTAAACTTACTAATTCTGCTCCTTCTTCAGCAAATGTTGCGATTAGAAATTCATTTTCAATTTGTACAGTCATTGCGTTGTCCTCCTAGTTGATACGAGCAATTGCTTATTTTTCCAACTCTTTAATAAATTGTTGATTTAACACTTTTAAATAAGTCCCTTTCATACCAAGAGAACGTGATTCAATAATTCCAGCTGATTCTAATTTTCTTAAGGCATTCACAATTACGGAACGAGTAATGCCTATTTCGTCTGCAATACTTGAAGCAGTTAAACGACCTTCTTCGCCATCTAAGGCTTCAAAAATAGCATGGACGGCTTTTAATTCACTATAGGAAAGAGTGTTGATGGCCATTTGCACGGCAGTCGCACTGCGAACTTCTGCTTCAATTGTTCTGGATTGATGATACAAAATTTGCATGCCGACAACGGTCGCACTATATTCAGCTAACACTAAATCATCCTCGTTAAAGGATTTTTCAACACGCGCTAAAATAATCGTACCCAAGCGTTTGCCAGCACCGTACAAAGGCACAATAGTGGTTAACCCAAACGGATACAGCTCTCGTGATTCAAAAGGAAATGCAGTTAAATCACTGTCTATTGGAATATTGGCTTCGGTTACTTTGAGCATATCCACGGCCTCGGTGTATCCTTGAGGAAATTTTTTCTCTTTAAACATATTTTTGATACGGGCATTATTAACATCTAATTTTTCAGTATACCCCAACAAATCCCCTGAACTGCTAATAATATACGCATTACTTTCTAAAATATCCCCTAAAATCATTGCCATTTTGTTGTACGGAAGTTCTGCTTGTACGTCAAACAGATTGTTTTTTTGCAAAAGCTCGTTCACTTGACGTGTTTTTTCTAATAATGTAGCCATCTTTTCTCCTCCAGCCTTTTTTATAAGATGTAACGACTTAAATCTTCATTTTGAACAATGTCATTCAATTTTTCATTGACATATGCTTCGGTAATCGTAATTTCACCCATTTGCATATCTGGTGCTTCATATAATAAATCTTCTAATAAACGTTCTAAAATTGTGTGTAAACGACGCGCCCCAATATTATCTGTATCACGGTTTACATCATAAGCGATGTGTGCTAACCGTTCAATTGCTTCTTTTGTAAAGATGACTGAAACATTTTCTGTGCCAATTAATGCTACATATTGTTTAATTAAAGCATTGTTTGGCTCAGTTAAGATACTTACGAAGTCATCCGCCGTTAAATCATCTAATTCAACTCGAATTGGGAAGCGGCCTTGTAATTCTGGAATCAAGTCACTTGGTTTTGACAAGTGGAAAGCACCTGAAGCGATAAATAAAATGTGATCCGTTTGTAAAGGACCATACTTCGTGTTAACTTGGGAGCCTTCAACAATCGGCAAAATATCTCTTTGTACTCCTTCACGAGAGACTTCGCCCGAATTTTGTTGACTTTTAGAGGTGATTTTATCAATCTCATCGATAAAAATAATTCCGCTTGATTCAGCTAAACGAATAGCTTCACTATGAATATCAGCGTCATTGACAATTTTTGCTGATTCTTCTTTCACTAATAATTCTTGTGCTTCTTTCACCGTTACAGAACGTTCGATTTTTTTCTTTGGTGACAGAGCGCCTAACGTTTCATTTAAGTCGATACCCATTTGTTCTAGGCCATTGTTCATAGCTGGCATCGTTTTCTTCGGTTCTTCAATTTCAATTGTTACTTCACGATTATCTAATAGACCTTTTTCCAGCTGTTCCAAAATTGTTCGGCGATTCGTTCGAATATCTTCCGTTACTTCTTCTTGTGCTTCTTGCTGTTGCTGAGCCATGTTAAACATGTTCATCATTTGTTCAAATTGATTACCGCCAGCCTGTTTTTGTTCTTTTTTAATTCCAGGCACTAATACTTTGACTAAACGTTGATTGGCCTTTTTTAATGCTTGCGCATACACGCGACTGTATTGTTGTTTTTCAACAATTTGGATCGCATTTTCTACTAAATCCCGCACCATTGATTCGACATCCCGACCAACATAGCCTACTTCTGTAAATTTGGTTGCTTCAACTTTTACAAAAGGCGCATTGACAATTTTTGCGAGACGACGAGCAATCTCAGTTTTACCAACACCTGTTGGTCCAATCATTAGTAAGTTTTTAGGCGTAATATCTTGTTGCATATTTTCTTCTAATTGCAAGCGACGATAGCGGTTACGTAAAGCTACCGCCACTGATTTTTTGGCAGCTTGCTGTCCAACAATATATTGATCTAGTTCTTTGACTATTTCTTTTGGTGTTTTGTTTAATTCATTCATGGATTTTCCCTCGCTTATAATTCTTCTACAATGATATTATGATTCGTAAATACACAGATATCTGCAGCAATATTTAAGGCATTTTTAGCAATCTCTTTCGCTGGCATTTCTTTATCGCCAAAGTTTTTCATGGCTCTTGCAGCGGACAAAGCAAAATTACCGCCTGAACCAATTGCTAAAATACCATCGTCTGGTGTGATGACTTCCCCAGTTCCTGAAACTAAGAGCATTTCTTCCTTATTCATCACAATCAGCATAGCTTCTAATTTTTGCATAGACTGTTGTGTACGCCACTCTTGGGCTAACTCAACCGCAGCTCTCGTTAAGTTTCCGTTGTATTCATTTAATTTTCCTTCAAACTTTTCTTCTAATGTAAAGGCATCTGCCACACTTCCTGCAAAACCGACAACGACTTCATCATTGTAAATACGGCGCACTTTTTTGGCCGTACCTTTCATAACGACAGATTCGCCCATTGTTACTTGGCCGTCACCAGCCATTGCAAATTTTCCATCTTTTTCGACTGCACAAATTGTTGTAGAGTGAAATTGTGATTCAACCATTATTGTTCCTCCTAGACGTTTACCTCCATTATGCACGAGGATGAAACGTTCGATAATTTTTTTGTAAACTTTCTTTTGTCACATGCGCATATATCTGAGTTGTTGATAAATTAGCATGTCCTAATAATTCTTGAACTGTCCGCATATCGGCGCCATTATTTAATAAATGTGTCGCAAATGTATGGCGTAACATGTGGGGATGAATTTCCGCATTTAATGAACTTTTTTTAATTAGTTGGTTTAAGACATATTCAATCCCTGTTGGCGTGATTTGTTCACCATGATGATTAACAAAGACATACGGATGTTTTTTTTGATATTTTGTCATTAATAGCGCGCGGCCATTCTCTAAGTAATCCTTTAAGGCGTCTTGTGCAAATGAACCAAAAGGCACATAACGGTCTTTATTTCCTTTTCCGTGAACCAATAAAACAGAAGCTTGAAAGTCAACTGCGTCCACCGTTAAGTTCGCACATTCACTGACCCGAATACCAGTCCCATACAGAACTTCTAGTAATGCTTGATTTCTCAAATCAAGCGGTTGCTCCCCTTGTGCGCTCTCAAATAATGCATCCATTTCTTTTTCATAAAAAAAACGGGGCAACCGTAACTGTTTCTTTTTCATATGAACATAGGAAAAAGGATTCTCTTGGATTGCTTCATTTTTTAATAAGAATTGATAAAAAGAACGCAAACTGGCAATTTTTCGACTAATCGAATTGCGGCTATATTCCTGATCGTATAATTCGCTCAAATAAGCCCGAACATCCAAATGTTCCACAGTCAAATAATTGTCATTACCTGAAGTCTTTAAAAACGAAAAAAAATGTTGTATATCTTCTTGATATGCTTTTTTTGTTTTTTCTGAATAGCCTCTTTCGACAATAAGATAACGAGCAAATAACTCAGGCCAATTCTTTTCTTCCATGTGATAGCCCTCCTCATTCGATTACAAAGTAACTTTAGCATAACCTTTTTCAAAAGACAATTAAGTTGTCAGAATTTAATCAATATTTCTAAATATGTTCACAATTTTAACTATTCTTTAGCTTTTGTTATTTTTTTCTAAAAATTAAAAGACTGAGTATCATCGCATTTCTTAGCAATGATGCTCGGTCTTTTCTCATATTTTTTCTAATTTAGTCTAAAGATTGGATAACTTGAGCTTGGACATCTAAGGCCCGATTAGCAATTGCTTCATAGCGTTCTTTTTTGTCACGAATTCGTTCAGGTAACTCTGGGAAAAGCCCAAAGTTTGCATTCATTGGTTGGAAATGTTTGCCTTCTGCATGTGTAATATAATAAGCCATACTTCCTAAAGTCGTTTCGCGAGGGAATTCAATCGGCTCTTCCCCTTTGGCAAGACGAGCTGCGTTAATACCTGCAAGTAAACCACTTGCCGCGCTTTCAACATATCCTTCAACACCAGTCATTTGTCCAGCAAAAAACAGATCGTCACGTTTTTTTGATTGGTAGGTTGGCTTTAGCAACTCTGGAGAATTCATAAAACTATTACGATGCATGACGCCATAGCGAACAAATTCAGCATTTTCTAATCCTGGAATCATACGGAATACTCGTTTTTGTTCGCCCCATTTTAAATGCGTTTGGAAACCAACAATATTGTATAAAGAAGCTGCAGCATTGTCTTGACGTAATTGAATTACAGCATAAGGGCGTTTACCTGTTTTAGGGTCTTCTAGTCCGACAGGTTTCATTGGGCCAAACAACATGGTTTTAATGCCACGTTGCGCCATTACTTCGATGGGCATACAGCCTTCGAAAAACTTCTCTTTTTCAAACGTGCGTAAAGGAACCACTTCTGCATTGACTAGCGCTTCATGAAAAGCATTGAACTCTTCTTCAGTCATCGGACAATTTAAGTAAGCCGCTTCCCCCTTGTTATAACGAGATTTTAAATAAACTTTATCCATGTCAATTGTTGATTTATCAATAATTGGTGCTGCTGCATCGTAAAAATAAAAGCCTTCAGAACCATTAAATTCTTGAATTTTTTGAGATAAGCTTTCAGAGGTTAAAGGACCCGTTGCAATAATTACAATCCCTTCCGGAATATCGGTGATCTCTTCATTTTTGATTGTAATTAATGGATGACTTTTAATTTTTTCAGTGATTGTTTCAGAAAAAGAATCACGGTCAACTGCTAAGGCGCCGCCAGCTGGTACAGCGGTTTGATCTGCACTACCAATAATGATTGAATTTAAACGGCGCATTTCTTCTTTCAAAACACCTACCGCATTGGTTAAACTATTTCCACGTAATGAATTAGAACAAACTAACTCTGCAAAATTTTCTGTTTGATGCGCTGGTGTCTTTTTGACAGGGCGCATTTCATATAAATCAACTGGTACCCCAGCATTGGCCACTTGCCATGCCGCTTCACTTCCGGCTAAACCGGCACCAATAATTGTGACTTTTTTTTTCATGTATAAAATTTCCTTTCTATGTCAAGAAGTTAAGAGCTGTCTCTTACAAACTCAATTCATTTTACTAAAAGAGAAGACCGAAGTAAATTCTTCGGTCTCAATTTTTCTTATTTTTGGACGTTTTCTTCATAATCGCCATTGATACAAACGACTTGTTTGCCGCCTTTAACTTTTTTCTCTACTAAATATTGCCCACATTTTGGACATGGTCGGCCTACTGGTTTGTCCCAAGAAGTGAAGTCACACTCTGGGTACCGACTACAGCCATAGAAAATCCGATTTTTCTTTGATTTGCGTTCGATAACTTGTCCTTCGTGACACACAGGACACGTCACGCCAATTTCTTTAACGATCGCTTTTGTATTCCGACAATCTGGGAAATTACTACATGCATAAAATTTTCCGTAGCGACCCAGTTTAATCACCATTGGATGTCCACATAGTTCGCAGTCAAAGCCTGCTGGTTCATCTTTAATTTGGATTTTTTCAATCTTTTCTTCGGCATTTGTTAATTCTTTTTCGAAGGGCTTGTAGAAGCGATCGACAACTTCAACCCATTTTTCTTGGCCTTCACCGACTTTATCTAGGTCCGTTTCCATTGTCGCTGTAAAATGTGTATCGACAATTTGTGGGAAAAACTCTGAAACTAGAGAATTCACAATTTCACCTAATTCCGTTGGTTCAAACCGTTTATTGGTTAGCTTCACGTAATAACGCCGTTGAATGGTTTCTAATGTTGGCGCATATGTTGATGGTCGGCCCACACCATTTTCTTCTAAAGTCCGGATTAACGTGGCTTCACTAAAACGAGCCGGTGGTTGAGTAAAGTGTTGTTTCGGTTCGATATCGACCGATTTAACAACGTCACCTTCTACTAATTCAGGTAAAATATTTTCCTTGTCTTCTTTACCATCATCGCGTCCTTCAACGTATACTTGCATAAACCCTTTAAATTTCACTTTGGAGCCATTGGCAATAAACGTTACGCCGTTTTGTTGAAGCGTGACCTTCATGGTATCTAAAATCGCTGGTGTCATTTGACTAGCAACAAAGCGCGACCAAATAAGAGTATATAATTTTAATTGATCTTTATCTAAATACTTCTTCATTTCATCGGGTGTTCTTAAAACGCTTGACGGACGAACCGCTTCATGGGCATCTTGTGCACCTTGCGTATTTTTTGCTTTGCGGCCGCCATGTGCTGAGAACTCATCTCCGTAGGTCTTTTCAATGAATTCAGCAGCTTCTGCTTTGGCGGAATCGGCAATTCTGGTTGAGTCTGTACGCATGTAGGTAATCAGCCCCACAGTGCCTTGTTTCCCTAAAGCAATTCCCTCATACAATTGTTGCGCAACCATCATGGTTTTACGGGTACGGAAATTTAATTTACGTGCCGCTTCTTGTTGTAAACTACTGGTTGTAAAAGGTAATGCAGGATTACGTTTCCGTTCTTTTTTCTCAACTTTTGTAACATCGTAATCTTTACCGTCAATTCGAGAAGTGATTTCTTTCACCGCTTCTGCATTTGGTAATTTTTTCTTTTTACCATCTACGCCCCAGAAATTTGCTTTGAATTTCTTGCGACCTTTTTGGGAATTCCCATCAATGCTCCAATATTCTTCAGGTTTAAATTCTCGAATTTCATTTTCTCGATCAATAATCATTTTTAAAGCAACAGATTGCACACGACCAGCACTCAAACCTTTTTTGACTTTACGCCATAAAATAGGACTAATCGAGTATCCAACTAAACGGTCTAAAATGCGCCGTGCTTGTTGTGCATCAACTAAATCAACGTTGATGGTTCTAGGTTCTTTAAATGCCGCTTTTACCGCTTCTTTAGTGATCTCATTGAATACCACACGGTTTTTATCTTTTAAATCAAGGCCAAGAAGATAAGCTAAATGCCAAGCAATTGCTTCACCTTCTCGGTCCGGATCGGCTGCGAGATAGACTTTTTCAGCTTTTTTTGCAGCCGCTTTTAAACTTTTGATGACATCGCCTTTTCCGCGAATCGAAATATAATGAGGTTCATAATTATTTTCAATATCAATCCCCATTTTACTTTTTGGTAAATCGCGAATGTGACCAACACTGGCAACCACCTTGTAGTTTCTTCCTAGATATTTTTCAATTGTTTTGGCTTTGGCAGGTGATTCTACAATCACGAGATACTTATAGGCCATTCAATTAGCTCCTTTCGCGTTCGCTTTCCTACTATATAATATATGTAAAAAACGCACAAATCGTAATACATCATATGCTATATAGAACAGGTTTGTCAAGACTAGGCTTTCTAACATTTCTGTCATTTCTGTTTGACTGTCCGAATTTATAAATAAAAAATGCCTATGATTTATAGATTTTATCCTAAAGCATTAAAATACCTATAACATTCCAAACAAAATGAGTCAAGACAGCAGCTTCAAAGCGACCCGTGCGTAGATAGACCCAACTTAAAGCTAAACCCATGCCCCAATAAATAACAAAACTACCTATATCTGTCGGCGTGTGCACAAGTGCAAATAAAATAGAAGAAACGAGTATGCCTATTTTTGAAGCTGGCTTGAAAAACGCTTGAATCCCGACACGAAAAATTCCCTCTTCGAAAATTGGCCCAATCACACCTGCAAAAATAAGTATAAGCCCTTTAGGAATGGCTTGGACAATTTCTTCAACACTTTGTTGGTTAGAGGTCGTCTCTAGTCCTTCCAGACGTAATAAGAAATCACCAAGTATTCCCACACAAAATATTATCACCAAACCTAACAAGACCACTGGCAAGGTTTCTTTGATTCCTAAAAAAGTCCAAGTTATGAGCTTTTTCTTTTTCAAAAAAGCAACAAATAGATAGACGAAATAGGCACCAAGTCCAACAGCCACTAATCCACTAACAAAGCGAAACCAAAAATTTTCTGTAGAAAATTGAACAACTGAGACCATCATCAAAGGAATTTGATCCAAAATCAAAAAGCCCAGTAGCTGCATACCAAACAACCATCTTTTTCTAACAACCGTTTCCATTTAGACACTCCTAACTACCAACCAAAAGATTAAAATCTGATTAAATAGTACCGAAGTGAACGTAGGTTGTCAATTCACAATTAGTAAAAGTCACAATTCTTCACAAATATCATCAATTGTCTGAACACATTTAGCGCCGTCCTGAATTAATTCATGGCAGCCTGTTGAAAAAGACTGGAAAATACTTCCCGGTACGGCAAATACCTCGCGCCCGTAATCCATCGCTGCTTGTGCAGTAATTAAAGAGCCACTATTCTTACGAGCTTCCATCACGCAGACCCCTAAAGATAATCCAGCAATAATGCGATTACGTGCAGGAAAATGATATTTTTTCGGCCCACTCCCATTCACATATTCTGTTAAAACAAGCTGATTCTGCTTCATAGTTTGCTGTAATTCTTTCTTTTCATACGGATAATATACATCTAATCCAGTGCCTAAAATTCCAATTGTCTGACCCCCGTTCTGGATGGCCATCTCATGGCTACGACTATCAATGCCTTTGGCAAGACCACTGACGATTGTGAATCCTTCTTTGACTATTTTAGGAACCAGAGCTTCAGTCACTCTTAACCCATACGAAGTGGCATAGCGAGCGCCGACGATGCCAATTTTCCTTCTACTTAACAATTGTAAATTTCCTCTATAAAAAAGAATTGCTGGTGGATTATAAATTTCTCGTAATAATTTAGGATAGACGGCATCTAAAATTGTCATAAATTGGTGTTGGCATTGTCGTATATATAACGCTTCACTATGAATCGTATGGTGTGACCAAGATTGTTCAAATAATTCACGATATTTCTTGATTTCAGCAATTCTAATAATTTCTGTACTGGAAAAATCAACACGCTTTTGTGCGATAGCTTCTTGTAACACTTTTAAGATACCTAAATTGCCAATTCCTTGGCATACCGCTAATTTAAATAATAATTGTCGTTGTAAAATTTCCAACAAAAAACACCTCTTTCACATCTTCTTAAAATAAGAATACGTAAAAAAAGTGTTTTATTTTTAAATCATATCTTTTATTGGCGCAAACGTACGTCGATGAATGGGTGTTACACCGTATTTTTCTAACCCGAGAAGATGTTCTTTTGTTCCATAGCCTGCATTGTTTTTAAATCCATATCCAGGATATAATTCATCATATTCTTCCATTAATCGATCTCTTGTTACTTTTGCAATAATACTGGCTGCTGCAATCGAAATGGAGCGTGCATCCCCTTTAATCAAACTTTCTTGTGGTTGGGGAACGTCTAACTGCATTGCATCAATTAACAAATAATCTGGTGCAAAAGCTAAATCATCAATTGCCATTTTCATCGCTTGTTTAGTTGCTTGATAAATATTAATTTGGTCAATGACTCCTTGATCAGCGATACCTAACCCGATAGCGACAGCCTGTTCTTGAATCTGGTTATATAACGTTTCCCGTTTTTTAGCAGATAGTTTTTTTGAATCATTTAAGCCTAATAATTGACAATCTTTCGGCAAAATAACTGCAGCTGTCACAACAGGACCAGCTAATGGTCCGCGGCCTACTTCATCAATTCCCGCAATTAAACGATGGCCTTTTTTATAGGCCGCTTCCTCAAATTGACTCATTTTTTTAAAAAGTTGCCACTCTTGTTCTTTGGCTAACTGGCGACGTTCCCATTGTTTGATAGCTTGTTGCACTCCTGAACGTTCATCTTCTCGCCAGCTTGCTAATCGTTCATCGGTTGCATCAGTGACCGTTAACAACGCTTCTTTGATTGCCTGAATCGACTCTTTTACCATGTTATTCGTCTCCTAGTTCTTCCCAGCGGTCCAAAGTATACGTACCTAATTTTCCACTGCGAATTTCTAAAATAATCATTTCGCTGGCTCGATTATAATCATCTCTAAAACCACGTTTTTGGCTAATTAACATCAATTGTTCTGGGGCAGGTAAAAATAGCTCTTCCTCTGTTAAACCATATCGTTCCGTCAAACGTTGCGGATAAAAACGTGCAAAAAATTCTAATCCATAAATCGCCAAATCATCTAAATGCAATAATTGATCTTTTATAGCGCCAGTTAAAGCTAATTTTTTCCCAATTTCCTCATCTTCAAATTTTGGCCAGAGAATTCCTGGTGTATCCAGTAATTCCAATTGGGAACCAGAGCGTAACCATTGTTGTCCTTTTGTCACGCCTGGCTTGTTCCCAGTTTGCGCAATTTTTTTTCCGACTAAACGATTCATTAAGGTTGACTTACCAACATTGGGGATCCCGATACACATGGCGCGAATCGCACGCGGTTTCAAGCCTTTCGCCTGTTCACGAGCCAATTTTTCTTTTAACGCTTCCTTGGCTGCTGGCACAATTTTATTGATTCCTTTATTTTGTTGGGCATTGATGACTAGGGTTTGGTACCCTTTCTTTTGAAAGTAATGTTGCCATTTTTTATTTTGGTCATTATCTGCTAAGTCCCCTTTATTTAAAAGGACTAATCGTGGTTTTTGTTGGACAATTTGGTCCATCATTGGGTTACGGGAAGAAAGCGGTAACCGCGCATCAACTAGTTCAAATACAATATCGACATATTTGATTTTTTCAGAAACTTCTCTTCTTGCTTTGGCCATATGGCCGGGAAACCATTGAATGGTCATAATCTGTTCAAATCCCTTCTTTAACACATTGTTTCTTTGATTTCAATTCTTCAACGAATCCTGTGTTCCGCGTAGATTCTTGCGAAAAAACACCTTCTCTAGTTTAACATATTTTTCACGGATTTGATTTATTTTCTGTAGTGTTCTTTAAAAAACAAAAAAGCTGAGACAAACTCACTTTGGATTTTGTCTCAGCCTTGTACACTGGTAAAGTATAGAAAGAAGTAGGTCAAGCTCTTCTCAAGACCGACTCAAGAGTATTTCTGTTTTTACTCGTTATTTCGCATGAAGTAAATTTTCTTTACAATGAATTAACTCTGTTAAAAACTGACAGTACGGTGTAGCAATCCCATAGGCTTTCCCTTTGCGAACAATTGCTCCATTGATATAATCAATTTCGGTTAAACGATGATTGGTTATTAAGTCCTGATACATCGATGGATGGTGCAAACCAATTGTTTCTCGATTATAACACGAGCGGATTTGTTGAAGAACTGCTTGTTTATCTAACGTAACTTGTTCCACTTCAGCGACTGCTAAAAATTCATTAACTATTTGTTGAACAATTTGATCTGCTTGCTCTGTTTCGCCAAAGTCTGCCATATTACAATCCAACAAAGTACATAAACCATTCATTGTTCCATTTACGCAAGCCTTCTTATAAATGGATGATAAAATATTCTCAGAATAACGTGCATTTAAGCCAGCGTTATTTAATACCTTAATGACTGCTTCTGCCGCTTGTTCACTTTGCGCTCCTAAATTTTGTAAATCAATCGAACCATTGCCAAATAATTTTACTTTGCCAGGTCCTTCTAACCCAGCGGTCCACATTGTGTTTCCTAATAAAATATTTTCGTAAGGCACGTATTTTTTGATAATATCTTCGTGACCAATTCCATTTAACAAGCATAAAACTTTCGTATTTTTATTAAGGAAATGTTCTAATGCTTCAAGCATTCCTTCCAGTTGCATTGCTTTTGTAAATAGGATAACTAAGTCTGCTGTAAAATCGATGCTTGCTACTTCTGTCTGAGGATAAATAGGAATTTTAGCGGTCACCACTTCGCCATTAAAATCAGCAACTAACCCGTTTTTTCTTATTGCTTCAATATGTTCTGGCCAACCATCAACAAAAATAACGTCATTTCCTGCTTGATGTAACATTAGTCCAAAGCGACTGCCCATAGCGCCAGCACCTGCGATAATAATCTTCATTTCTTTTCCTCCGTTCAATTTTTTATTTTTAGGTAAAAATCTGCTAAGAAAATCTCTATCTCTTACTTTTATAGCAATAAAAAGGCAAAACATATGTTATATTATAAGTGATCTATTTGTTATTTTTTATCCAAGCGCATTTATGTAAGCGCTTTTAAAAAGAAGGGGAGTTTCTGATGAATATTCAGCTTTTAAAGTACTTCATTGAAATTGTTAATACCCGCAGTTTATCGGCGGCCGCTCGCAATTTATTTGTCACCCAACCAACACTTTCTTTAGCATTGAAAAAAATGGAATCTGAGTTAGGCACAGCGTTGTTTGATCATTCTGATCAACCGTTTCAATTAACCGATACAGGTGTTTATTTATATGAACATGGCCAAGAAGTTGTTTTTCAATTCGATCAATTGGTAACAGATATTCGTGAAATGAACCAGAAACCAGTTAAAAAGCAATTGCGTTTAGGCTTAACTACTTTATTTGCTGTACAATTTATGAAAGAAATTTCACGATTTTTAACAACCCATCCACATGTGAATTTAATATTACAGCAAGATGGCTCGCCAAAATTACAAACGATGTTAGCAAATAAAGAAATTGATATGGGACTAATTTCTTTCCCAAATACCTTACCTGAAATTATTCATATTGAACCTTTAGAAACGACTACCAAAGGCTACCATGTTTATGTCGTGGTACCAGAATCAAATCCTCTCTCCCAATATGAAAAATTAACTTTTAAAGATTTGAAAGATCAACGATTTTCATCGTTAAGTGATAATTTTATGATTGGTCGCCTACTACTAGATCGGACTCGGAGCTTCGGTTATGAGCCGAATATCATTTTGCATAACGATGATTTACAAGTACTTCTTTATAGTTTACAAAAAAATAATTCGATTTGTTTGCTGCCGATTGAATATTATGAAGTGGGAAAAAGTCAGGGACTGAAATGGATTCCTTTAAAAGATAAGTTTGACTATTTCCCCATCGGCATTGCTTTGCGCCGCGATTTTAGTATGACAGAAGATGTTAGAGATTTTATACGAATCATTAAAGAAAATTAATGGATAGCCTAGCCTTGATAAGCAAAGACGACTTTACTATCATAAAGTTTCAACACTTTTTCAAATAAGAATTTTGAGAATAAACCCGCGACAATTGGAACAACAAACCAAGAAAAGAGTAAGGGTAAGATCCCTAAGCCCGCATCCAATGAAGCAAGTGGTCCCACGAGTCCAACCAAGCCAAATCCAGCCGATTGTGGGGTTCCTGAAATGTTGAATAGAACCACAGGAATTGCTGAAATAGTCGCTGTAAATAAACAAGGAATTAAAATAATTGGGTATTTAAATAAGTTAGGCATCATCATTTTCATGCCGCCCAAAGAGACAGCCAGTGTCACTCCCGATTGGTTGACATTCCAAGAATTAATCACAAGAACAACAGTTGTGGCTGCAATTCCCATTGCAGCAGCACCTGCAGACAAGCCATTCAACTGAATCGCCAAACCGATTGCCACAGTAGTGATTGGCGAAATAATCAGTGCAGCAAATGAACAAGCAATTAAAATACTCATGATAATTGGCTGGAAATCAGTAAAATTGTTAATCACTTTACCAATGGCGACCGTGATCTGTGTCACATATGGGTAAATCAACATGCCAAACAAGCCTGCACCTACTCCAATAACGATCGGTAAAGCAATGATTTCCACTGAACCGAATTTTTTATCGATGACTAATAAAAGTAAGACTGCAACAGAAGCGGTAATCATAATATTAATGATGTCACCAGTGCCTGCACCAATAAAGCCTTTCACTTCTGAATTAAATTTAATCACGCCAGAGCCAGCAAATGCTGCACCGCCAGCAATCATCATTTTCTGTGGCGTTAAGCCAAATTGAAAAGCAATCAGTCCACCAATAATTAAAGGGGTGGCTAGTTGGAAAATTTGCGCCGCATGAATAATCATTTCGATAATCTTGTATTCTGCAAAATATTTTAAAATGGCTCCTAATACAGCATTGGGAATTAAGGCGATAATGGTGCCGGAAGCTGTTCCAGCTAACACTTTGTTAAAAAATATTCTTGGGGTTAATTGAGCATCCAGTTTATCAGTGGGCATTTTCAACACTCCTATTGATTATTTTTGTTTTTTTAAAACAAGTTTGAGAATGATTGAACTTTCTGTTAGATAAAGAGCGGCCTCAAAGAAGAGCGCTTATTTCTTTGAGGCGCTTTTTATTTAACTAAAGCAAGGAACGATTTTTAATATACATCCGTATCCGCATTATATTTCGCTAAATTATCTTTAACATCTCGCAAGAACTTACCTGCTTGTTGTCCATCTAAAATTCGATGATCAATAGAAAGACATAAATTAACCATATCTGCCACTTTAAAGCCTCCATCTGCGGTTGGCACAAGGCGTTTATTAATTGACTCTACTTGTAATATCGCAGCTTGTGGATGGTTAATAATTCCCATCGATTGGACGGAACCTAGTGTTCCAGTATTATTAAGAGTAAAGGTCCCTCCTTGCATTTCTTTGCTTGCTAGCGTTCCTTGTCGGACTTCTTGTGCCAAGCGATTGATTTCTTTAGCTAGCCCTGCAATCGAATAGTTATCCGCTTGTTGAATCACTGGCACGTAAAGATGCTCGTCTGTCGTTACAGCTATGGATAAATTAACATCTTTATGATAAATAATTGAGCCATCATCCCAAGATGTATTGATTTTTGGATTTTTCTTTAACGCTTGAATGACTGCTTTGGCAAAAAATGGGAAGAAGCTTAGAGACAGGCCTTCTTGTTGTTTAAATTCATCTTTTAATGAATTTCTAAGTTGGACTAAGTTGGTCACATCCGCTTCCACCATTAACCAAGCGTGAGGGATTTCGTTGACACTTTGGACCATTTTTTTAGCAATTGCTTTACGTACAGGATCTGCAGAGACAATTTTATCTGTGGTTGTTTCAGTTGGACTAGCTGTTGCGGCGCTTTCATTTTGCGAAGCAACTGGCTCCTCTGAAATTGAAGGGCTAGTTCCTGGACTCACTGTTTTCTCAGGCGTTCTTGCCTGTGTTGGTGTAAAGTTTGTAACATCTTTTCTAGTAATTCGACCATCACGACCTGTCCCTGTAACTTGTGTTAAATCAATCTTTTTTTCTTGGGCAATTTTAAGGACTGCTGGGGAATAACGACCATTATTTTTTTGATGGGACGTCGCAGTGCTTGTTGTTTCAACCGTTTCATGTTCTTGTGCTTGTTCCGCACTTGCTTCTTTCACTGGTGCTAAAGTAGCTTCTTCTGTTTTTTCGGTTGTTTCTTCTGTCTCTAACGTCATCACCGCTGTTCCGATGGGCACATCTGTATCTAGAGAAATCAGAAATTCTTTTACTACACCATCAAAATCTGATGGGACTTCCGTGGTGACTTTATCAGAAACGACTTCCATTAAGGGATCATAACGTTTCACTGAATCTCCTGGTTTAACTAACCATTGGACAATGGCTGCCTCTGTGACACTTTCGCCTAGATGAGGCATTTTGATTTCTTTTGTGGCCATTTATTTTTTCCTCCTTGCTTCAATTAAAATTCTGCTAATTCTTTCATTGCTGCTAATACTTGCTCTTCATTGATTAAAAATTCTCTTTCTAAAGGTAATGCATAAGGCATGCTTGGACAATCAGGTCCTGCAAGTCGTTGAATCGGTGCATCTAAATCAAAGAGAGCATCTTCTGAAATCATTGCCGCAATTTCACTCATCACGCTGCCTTCTTTATTGTCTTCTGTTACGAGTAAAACCTTCCCTGTTTTCTTAGCTGCAGCTACTAATGTTTCGCGATCTAAAGGATATAATGAGCGAACATCGACGATTTCGGCATCAATTCCTTCAGCGGCTAGTTTTTCCGCCGCAGCTAAAGCTAATTGCAAGGTCATGCCGTAACTAATCACGGTTAAATCACTACCCGTTCTAACGACATTGGCTTTGTCAATTGGTACGATATAATCATCTGCAGGCACTTCATCTTTTAGTAGACGATATAAACGCTTATGTTCGTAAAAAATGACTGGATCATCGGAACGAATCGCTGCTTTAATCATCCCTTTTGCATCATAAGGATTAGAAGGGGTCACAACTCTTAATCCTGGTTGTCCACAAAAAACTTTTTCTGTAGACTGAGAATGATACAGTCCGCCACGAACACCGCCGCCATAAGGGGTCCGATAAACGATTGGCGCAGTCCAATCGCCTTTTGTTCTATAGCGCATTGTCCGAGCCTCTGATAACAATTGATTGGTTGCAGGCAAAATGTAATCCGCAAATTGAAATTCACCAATTGCGCGATAGCCCATTAAACCTAAGCCGACAGCTAAACCACCAATTAAGCCTTCTGTTAACGGTGTATTAAAACAACGCTCGTCACCGTATTTAGCAGCCAAGCCCTTTGTTACACCGAACACGCCGCCTTTGTCGCCGCCGACATCTTCTCCAAAAATAACTACTTTTTCATCACGAGCCATTTCTTCAGAAATTCCTAAGTTAATTGCTTCTAAATAAGTCATCTCAGCCATTATATTTCTTCTCCTCTTCTCTTATTTTGCATACACTTCTTCTAAAATTGATGTCGGTACAGGATCTGGCATTGCTTCTGCTTCATCCGTTGCTTGATTGATTTCTGCACGAATTTCTTCATCAATTTTGGCAATGTCTTCGTCTGTTAAATAGCCCTCTTCTAATAATTGTTTTTCAAAAAGCTTCACTGCATCGTTCTTTTTCATTTCTTCAATTTCTTCTTTTGAACGATAAACAGATTGATCATCGTCAGCGGAATGAGAAGTCAAGCGAGAAACCATTAATTCAATCAATTTTGGTCCTTTTTTCCCGCGAGCCGCTTTTACTGCTTCTTTAAATGCTAGATAGACTTCAGTAAAATCACTACCATCAACGGTTACACCTTCAAAGCCATAAGCTTTCGCGCGATCGGCCATTCGTTTATTGGCATACTGTTCTTCAATTGGGACAGAAATCGCATATTCATTATTTTCAACAACAAAAATGACTGGTAATTTTTTTACGCCTGCAAAGTTCATAGCTTCTTGGACTTCTCCTTGATTGGCAGAGCCTTCCCCAGTGGTGGTCAATGCAACAAAATCAGCTTTTTGAAGTTGCGCTGCATAACCAACACCTGTCGCTAATGGCATTTGTGTACTTACTGTTGAAGAGAAGGAAACAATATTATGCTCTTTTGAACCATAATGATTCGGCATTTGACGACCATGGGAAGAAGGATCCGCTTCTTTTCCAAAAGAACCCATTAAAATATCTTTGGAGGTCATGCCCCAAACCAAGCACGCGGTCATATCACGATAATACGGTAAAAAATAATCTTTTTGAGGATCAAAAGCCATCGCCATCGCTACTTGTGCAACTTCTGCCCCTTGACCAGAAATATTGAAAGAGGTCTTACCAATCCTTGTTAATTGCCACAACCGTTCGTCTAAACGACGTCCTCTTAGTACTTGACGATATGCCTGAATCAATTCTTCTTTTGATAAACCCGATTTTTTAAGCGTTTTCATTTTCATCAACCTTTCTCTATTTGTGAATCGCTAAGCCATAAGTATCTAAGGCTGCTTCTTGCAATACTTCTGTCATTGTTGGATGCGCATGGATTGCTTCACCAATTTCAATGGGCGCGGCATCTAAATACATGGCAGTACTTGCTTCGGCAATTAAATCCGTGACATGTGGCCCAATCATAGAAACCCCTAATAAATCATCGGTCTTCTTGTCACGAATTACTTCTATAAAGCCATCTGTTTCTCCATAAACAAGTGATTTACCATTACCATTAAAATTAAAGGTACCAATCACTACTTCTTTATCTGCTGGTAAAGTTTCTCTAGTATAGCCGACACTTGCTATTTCAGGATTTGTATAAACACCTCGAGGCACGTTTGTATAATTTAAAGGTTCAACTGTCTCGCCTAAAAGATGCTGAACAGCTAACTCTCCTTCTTTCATAGCCACATGTGCTAGTTGGAGTGTATCGATACAATCACCGATCGCATAAATATGTCCTTCTGTGGTTTGATAAAATTCATTTACTTCAATGCCTTTGTCAGTATATTTCACTGAGGTATTCTGTAACCCTAACTTATTGATATTGGGTTGACGCCCAATTGCTACCATGACTTTGTCAACAGCGAGGCTTTCTTGTCCTGCAACTTCTATTTGAACCTTCTGCCCGGTAACTTTCGCTTCTTGGACTTTGCTACCTAATAAAATGTTAATTCCTCGTTGCTCTAAACGTTTCTTTAATTCTTTAGAAATTGTTGCACTCTCATTTATAAGTAACCGATCCAAAAATTCAATGATAGTTACGTTGACACCTAAGCTATTTAATAAAGAAGCCCACTCGACACCAATAACGCCACCACCAATAATTGCAATTGATTCTGGTAGCTCTTCTAATTCAAGCATCCCATCAGAAGATAAGATAAATTCTTCATCCAGTGGCAAATTAGGTAACGTTTTAGGACTAGAACCTGTCGCAATAATGACATTTTTAGGAACGATAATTTCTTCTTCCCGTGTTGGATCATTAAACGTAACTGCCACTGCGCCAGAGACTGGTGAAAAAATAGAGGGACCTAAAATCGCACCTTCGCCTGCTAAAATTTTGATTTTATTTTTTTTGCATAAGCCTTCAACACCTTTGTGTAACTGCTCAATAATTCCTTCTTTCCGTTGTTGTATTTTAGAAAAATCAATGGACGCTGCCTCTGTTTCAATCCCAAAAGAAGCCGCTTGTTTTAAGGTATCAAAAACCTCTGCGCTTCTTAATAAAGCTTTTGTAGGGATACAGCCTTTGTGCAAACAAGTGCCACCTAATTTGTATTTTTCAACAATTGTGACGTTTAGCCCTTTTTGTGCGGCTCGAATTGCTGCTACATAGCCTCCTGTTCCGCCACCTAAAATCAGTAAATCTGTTTGTTCCGCCATTTTGATCACTCCTGCTCAATTTTTGCTTCACTATAATTTAAAGCTTGTTCTTCCCCTGTTAATACTCGATTGACGCCTTCATATAAAGCAGCCATCTCCATTTCACCTGGGTAAACCTTAATTGGTGCAATCCAAGTGATTTTTTGACTAATTTCTTGAACAACGGTTTGCGAGTAGGCTGCGCCCCCTGTTAAAATAATTGCATCAATTGCGCCTTCAAGAACCACTGCCATCTCGCCAATACTTTTTGCGATTTGGTAACACATTCCTTTTAAATAGTAATTTGCTGTTTGATCACCTGCAGCTATTTGTGCTTGGATATGCCGTAAATCTGTTTCACCTAGGTATGATTTAAGGCCGCTATTACCCGCAATTAGCTTTTTCACTTGGCTAATCGTTAACTCCTGTTCAAGTATCCATTGCGCAAATTCAACGAGCGGTAAGGCACCACTGCGTTCTGGCGTATAAGGACCTTCACCATCAAGCCCATTTACCACATCCACCATGCGGCCTTTTTGATGCGCCCCCAAGCTAATGCCCCCACCTAAATGAACAACGATAAAATTGCTTTGCTCATATGTTTTCCCTAAATCCTCAGCGATTTTTCGAGCGACCGCTTTTTGATTTAAGGCGTGACCAACGCTACGCCGGTGAATGCCTTTTAATCCGGAAATCCTGGCTAATGGCTGTAGCTCATCTACAACAACAGGATCGACAATAAAGGCTGGCACGTGATATTTTTCTGCAAACTCATTAGCTAAAATCGCCCCTAAATTTGAAGCATGGGTATTAAAGCGTTCTGTCCGCAAGTCTTCTAGCATTTGTTGATCGACAAGATACGTACCGCCAGGAATAGGCTTAAGCAAACCACCACGCCCTACGACAGCGGCTAATTGTGTGATGTTATGTGTTTCTAAAAATTCCGCGATCATTTGTTTTCGAAATGGTGTTTGACTGACAACATTTTCAAAAGGTGCCAATTCTTGGACGCTATGTCTAAGCGTTTCTTCCGCCAAGCAATCATGATTAGCAAAAAGCGCTAACTTAGTGGAGGTCGAGCCAGGATTAATAACCAATACTGTTTCCATTGTTTTCTGCTCCTTTTTTTAAACTTGTCTCATGGCAAATCTTAATGAATGGAATTTGCTTTCTGTCGAATCGCTTCTAGATGTTAAAACGACTGGGACTTTTGTGCCAACAATCGTTCCTCCCACCTTGGCGTGCCCAAACAAGGTTAATGATTTGTATAAACAATTTCCAACATCAATAGTTGGAACCACTAAAATATCTGCATCCCCCATGATAGGACCGCTGTAACGTTTATGCGCAACCGCTTCTTCAGAGGTCGCTAAATCAAGCGAAAGTGGACCAAAAACCGTAGCCTCTTGTTGATTATTAAAATGTGCCGTGACTTCTTTTGCTAAAACAGACGAAGGTATTTTAGGATTGAAATTTTCCGCTGCGCTTAACAAAGCAATTTTCGGGTGGTGCAGTCCCAATTTTTGGGCGACTTCTTTAGCATTTTCAACAATTTCAATGAGGGTCGCTTGAGTGGGGGCGATATTCATCGCACAATCGGTTAACAAGAAGGTTTTTCCCGCAGGCAGCTCCACCATTGCTACATGGGAAAGAATCGGTTTATTTTTTAATTGATGCTCACTTTTCAACATTTCTTTTAGTAATGTGTGGGTCTGAATAATTCCTTTCAATAAAATTTGTGCTTGACCGGTTGCAACTAAACTGACAGCTTCCTGTGCTACCGCGGCCTCATTTGAGCAATGAACATATTTCCAGAGATTTTCAGTATCAAGATTTTCATTTGTATCAAATACAATAAACTGCAACGGTTGCTCGGCTTCTTTTAGCGCTTTTTTAACTAGCTGTAAAATCTCTGGTTGTGAACCTCCTGCAATTGAAACAGTGATCATTTTCTCACCTCATTTTTCTTCTTTACACTTTAAATCTACCTCAGTATGTAAGCGCATACAAATTGTTAATTTTTATGTCCTTATTAATATTTTTTATAGAGAAGGAAAAGCTTAGTAAATCAAGCTTTTCTTTCTCTAAACAATTGTTATCTAATTTACTTTTCATGAAAAAACTTCTTTTCTAAGAATGAAAGGAAAACTTATGCTTCGGCACAGCTGTTTATTTATGTCAGATTCTAAAGCATGTTATACTTTAGATACTTATTTTTAGGAGGAATTAAATGGCACTACTACTATTCTTTTTGTTTATCGCCCTACTAGGATTTGGTATATTAAAAATTAATAACCGCAGTATCCTCGGCGGTATCACTCTGGCTTCTGGCACCTTATTGTCATTAGTCACCTTACTATTTATCGGACTAGACAAAATTTATTTACATTTTAAGAATGGCGACCTAATTACTTTGGCCATTGCTTATCTATTAATTCCCGCTGTGTTTATCGGCATTTGCCTTTACTTTATTTTTAACTCACGTACGATGCAAACGAAAGAAGGCAAAAGTGTCACGGCTGAATTGTCGGCGGGCTTAGGGCTGAACTTATTAATTGCTTTACCAGCCTTTCTATATTTATTATCAGTTGGCACAGCGCAAATACCTTATATGCTTTTTCTGTTCTTACTTTTTCTATTGTTAATGGATCTTTTGCTGACCTTTCTATTTGCTGCTTACGTCTTGTATTCATGGATGTACCAAATGATTCCTTTAAAAAAAGCGGTTGATTATATCATTGTTTTAGGTTCGGGAATTCGTAGCGAGGAAGTACCTCCACTTTTGAAGAGTCGGTTAGATAAAGGGATTGAATATTATGAAAAAAATCCCACCGCTAAATTTGTAGTCAGCGGTGGTCAAGGTCCTGACGAACCTGTGGCCGAAGCTTTCGCAATGAAAAAATATTTGCTTTCACAAAATATTCCTGCAGAAGCAATTTTGATGGAGGACCAATCCACAACCACTTATGAAAATATGTTGTTTTCTAAAGCAATAATTCAGGCAGATTGGCAAAAGATGCCGTCTGATTCTAAACAACCCTCTGTTATTTTTTCAACAAATAACTATCATGTCTTACGAGGAGCTATGTATGCCCATCGTGTCGGCTTAAAAGCTGAAGGTGTCGGGGCGCCAACTGCCTTATATTTTTTACCAACTGCTCTAATCCGAGAATACATTGCCTTACTGGTTCATGATAAGCGAATTGTGCTTTTTGTTTTTCTACTTGTCACTCTTCTTTTAGGAATCAGTATCTTACCCATCTAAAAAAACAGCGACTCACATTTTTGTGAGTCGCTGTTTTTATTCTTTTAATATAAAAAGGTTTAATGAACGTAATTGGCTATCAATGCAATCAGCCATAAATGAAGCGGATAGAATCCGTAAAATAAATATTTGAAAAATGGTGCTTTGCTCCCTCTCTCACCATTGTAAAGCGATATAAATGGTAACACAGTGATAAACATAAAATCAGAATTATAAGCTAACATTTCAATTGTCGTTGGCCAATCTCCCAACCATTGAAAACTTGTAACTAAGAAAAAGAGCGCTAATGCACCATATAAACAGTTCCGTAAGACAAGTCTCTTTCTGGCTAAATACGTAATCAACATAAAAGGTAACATCACAATGCCACCTTCAGCAAACATTGCTCCTGTTCCTAAAATTGCTAATATACTAATCAATAAAACAATTTTTAAACTGATTTTTGGCATCTCTAGCATCGCTTTTGTCACAATTAACATACTGACACCAAGGGCTAAGGTGAAGAAAATATTGTTGTGAACAGCGACAGCTGGATTATTCACTAAATGATTTAGCAGCGTATTTCCAACAAACATGATTGCTGCCCAAATATACAAACGACCATTGTAACGATAAACATTCCGTGTATAGTTGAACCCTTCTACAGCCATGTAACCAAAAAACACACCGACACAACGAGTAATTACATGAAAAATCAGTGCCCATTCTGGCGGAACAAAATAACTAATATGGTCAAGAACCATTAACCCCATCATCAATAACTTTAAGCGATTTGCGTTCATGAATCGTCTCCTTTATTTTTTCTACAGAAACTATCATATCTTTTTATATAACAGAAAACAACGAACATTCTTGTTAGATTCAACCATTCTTTTTGTCACTTTCGTTAAACCTGGTATCGCAAAGATAAATCTTCAAATAAATAATGTTGGTATTTAAATTGTTCAAAATGAATTTTTCGAATTTCTTGCTTAATGGCTATTAAGCATTCATCGACCGTCATCAATGATTCTTCTTTCAGAAGCGCCTCTTCTATTAATAATTTGCATTGGCAATCAATAAAAGTTGACTATAGAATGTGTAAAATGTTTCTTTATTTAATTTTTCAATCAAATTTTTAGCTTGATTCTGCAACTTTTGATAACATTTGGTCAATTTTTGATAATCCATTAAATCAACTAACTGACCTTGTTTTAACATGTTACTAAAGTCTAAATCCCAAAGCATTTCTTTAGTCGGCTGTTGCAATAAATAATACATAGAATGACTACTAATAATTTCAGTGGTCGGTTCTTCAATTGTTTCATAAAAAGTCACAAAATATTCTCGCTCAATCACAGTAATAATTTCTTCTTCTGAAAGCTCACAATCTTCTAAATTTTGATAGAATATCAATAATTTAATCCGCTCATCTATTTTATTCAGCGAAGCGACTAATTCAGGAAAAAGAACCGACTGACAATTCTCTACTAATTCTCTTGCCTTATTTTGTTCATTTTTATAAAAGTTGTATAACTTTTTCCGCTGTTTTAACGAGTTTAATAAGTTATCGGGTATATTCCAGTAATATTGTTTCTTCATAGCATTCCCACTCTTCTTTTTTATGTACAATTTTACAAAATTGGTCTTAGCCAATTTCGTCTCTAGTTATTCTATCAAAAAAGTGACGCTTTTTTACTGACAATAATTACTCGTTTTACGCCCAAAAAGTGAAAACTCAGCTGTTAAGTAATTATTGGGGCTTGTTTCTCGCGGGCCGAAAAAACTTTTTCCTTTTAAAAGTCCAGAAAAAGACCTACACTAGAGATAGACAAACGTTGGAGGGATTTAAATGGATTTACACTTAACGAATAAATTAGCATTAATTACTGGTTCAACCAAAGGAATTGGCAAAGCAATTGCGATTGAAATGGCTCGCGAAGGGACCGATGTCATTATCAATGGGCGTAATGAAGCCGAAGTAATCAAAGTTGTTGAAGAAATACAAACAATGTTTCCAGACACTCATCCTCAAGCAGGGACTGCCGATATTTCCATTGAAAGTCAACGAGCTACTTTACTTGAAAAATTCCCTAAAGTCGACATTTTAGTGAACAATATGGGGATTTTTGAGCCAATGGAATACTGGGACATCGATGACGCCACTTGGGAAAAATTTTTTACTGTGAATGTGTTGTCAGGCAATGCATTAGCAAAAGCTTATCTACCTAAAATGCTTGCACAAGATTTTGGTCGCATTATTTTCATCGCTAGCGAAGAAGCGGTGATGCCTTCTGGCGAAATGCCCCAATATAGCATGACAAAAACGATGAATCTTTCCTTAGCTAAAAGTTTATCCAACTTAACTGTCGGCACACATGTCACCGTTAACACGGTTATGCCTGGCTCAACCCTTACCGAAGGTGTAGAAAAAATGTTGGAAGATATGTACGCTGATTCAGACATTCCCAAAGAGGATTGGGAAAAAGATTTCATGAAAAATCATCGTTCTCGTTCACAAATCCAACGGCTCATTCGACCAGAAGAAATTGGTCGTTTTGTTACCTTTGTGGCCAGCCCAGATTCTTCTTCTTTCTCAGGAGAAGCCTTAAGAATCGATGGCGGCTTAGTTCCAACAATCTTCTAAAATAAACAAAAAAGACAGCCAGCAAAAATTCACATTTTTTGCTGGCTGTCTTTTTAAGCATATTAATTGATTACTTACCAAAAGTAAGTTATATTTATCTCGAATTCGAAATAAAAAGAGGTGAAACAATGACCCAACAGCAAGAAGCTTTAAAAGCCTATATCGGTTTATTAAGAACCAGCCATCGACTAGAGCAACTTGCCAAGCAAGATGTTACTTGTTATGACTTAAACATTACAGAATTTTCAGTATTAGAGCTGTTACTCCATAAAGGTCCTCAGACCATCCAAAAAATCAAGGAGAAAATTTTAATCGCTAGCAGTAGCACCACTTATGTTATTGACCAATTACATAAAAAAGGCTATGTAACGCGCACTCCCAGTGAAAAAGACCGACGCATTACTTACGTCGAATTAACAGAAGCTGGAAAAACATTAATTAAAGAAATTTTCCCGACGCATGCAAAGCGAATTGCAGAAGCATTTGAACAACTCTCTTCCGAAGAATTAACACTTCTTCAAAAAACTTTACGAAAAATAACAAATGAAACGAAATGAGGAAATAATGATGAAAAAAGAAGATCAATTATTAGGAATCCACCACGTTACAGCTATGACAAGTGATGCAGAAAAAAACTATCACTTCTTTACAGATGTTTTAGGGATGCGTTTAGTCAAAAAAACAGTGAATCAAGATGATATCTATACTTACCATACCTATTTTGCTGATGATTTGGGTACACCAGGTACAACCATGACCTTTTTCGATTTTCCCAATAACCCTAAAGGATTAAAAGGAACCAATACAATTTCAAGAACAGGGTTCCGGGTTCCTTCAGATGCAGCTTTGACTTATTATGAAAATCGCTTCAATGAATTTGCTGTCAAACACACAGGCATTTCTGAAGAATTCGGGAAAAAAGTCCTTCGCTTTTGGGATTTTGATGATCAAGCGTATCAATTAATCTCTGATGAATTAAATCAGGGCGTTGCAGCGGGCACCCCTTGGAAAAAAGGACCTGTTCCAACAGAATTTGCGATTTATGGCTTAGGACCTGTCGAAATAGCTATTTCCTATTTTCATGAATTCAAAGAAGTCTTTGAAGAAATTCTAGGCTTTCACGTAGTGGCACAAGAAGGCAATCGCTATTTACTAGAAGTTGGCCAAGGTGGCAATGGTGCCCAAGTCATTTTGGTAGACGATGATACTAGCTCACAAGCACAACAAGGATATGGTGAAGTACATCACGTTGCATTCCGCTTAGCGGATCGCAAATCACTTGGGACTTGGCAAGCGCTCTTTGATCATTTAGGCTTACAAAACTCTGGCTATGTCGATCGTTATTACTTTGAATCATTGTATGTTCGTATTGGGCATATTTTAGTCGAATTAGCCACCGATGAACCAGGATTTATGGGGGATGAACCTTACGAAACATTAGGAGAAAAGTTATCTCTTGCGCCATTTTTAGAAAACCGTCGTGAGTATATTGAGAGTGTTATCAAGCCTTTCAATACAAAACGAGCCTAAGGAGGAAAAAACATGCATTCAATTTTTAAAAAAGGACATCCTGAAGCACCTGTCTTTGTGCTACTTCACGGTACAGGTGGTGATGAAACATCTCTCCTACCAATTGCCCAAGAACTAAATAAACAAGCTACTGTGCTAAGTATTCGTGGTGATGTTTCAGAAAATGGAATGAATCGTTATTTTAAGCGCCTAGCGGAAGGTCATTATGACTTAGAAGATCTAGAAAAACGCGGCGAGGCGCTTCATAAGTTTATTCAACAAGCCGCTAACGAGCATCAATTTTCATTGGATAAAATTATTTTTATTGGCTATTCAAATGGGGCCAATATCGCTATTCAATTATTGCTTACTCATCCCGACAGCTACCATCAAGCTGTCCTCTATCATCCCATGTTTCCTGTTGAATTGACCAATCAACCAGACTTGACCGACACTTCTGTTTTATTATCTCTAGGAGAGCATGACCCGATTGTCCCACTTCCTGAGAGTATGCGTGTGATTCAACTATTTCAGAATCATGGAGCAACCGTACAAGAGGTTTGGACACAAAGTCATCAATTAACTTATCAAGAAATTAAGGAAACACAAACTTGGTTGGCACATCTGTCCTCTTAACAAAAAGTGGGTCCTAAGTCGAAATGACTTAGAACCCACTTTTTCTATTTTAAGATAATTCACTGTCTGAGCTTCTTTTTATTCTGCCATTTGAACAACTATTTTACCAACTGCATGGTGCGTTTCACTGAGTGCATGTGCATCATAAATCCCTTGTCTAGAAAAAGGGAAAACTTCACCAATAATTGATTTCACTTTTCCAGCTGCCATCAAATCAGCAATTTTTTGTAATTGTTCTCCATTTGGTTGAAGCCAAATACTTTCAGCAGAAATATTTTTTTCGGCTGCCAATTGTTTATCTTCAATGCCCACAATTGAAACAAGACGACCGGTGTTTGGTTTTAAGACGGCAAAACTATTTTTTTGAACCTCACCACCCATTGTATCAAAGACCAAATCAACATCAGCTAATACCTCTGCAAAATTCGTTGTATGATAATCAATCACTTCATCTGCACCAATTTTTCTCAGTAAGGCATGATTTTTTGCGCTAGCGGTCGTGATGACATGTGCGCCCGCTTCTTTTGCTAGTTGAATCGCATAAGTACCGACCCCACCTGCACCAGCATGAATTAAAACAGTTTCTCCTTCTTTAAGGTGACCATGATCAAACAATGCTTGCCAAGCGGTTAAACCAGCCAACGGAACGGCAGCCGCTTCTTCAAAGCTAATTGTTTCAGGGATTTTTGCTAATAAATGATCATCCACAATCGTTACTTCTGCATAGGTGCCAAAACGAGTAGTTTCAGGACGAGCAAAAACTTTATCGCCAACTTGCCAATCCGTTACTTGACTCCCCACCTCTGTAATCACACCAGCGACATCCCAACCAAGAATAATCGGAAAGGACCAATCAAACATCTGTTTTAAATATCCTTCACGCAATTTCCAATCAATCGGATTAATTGATGTCGCGTATTCTTTTACCAACACTTGATGTTCCGATAATTTCGGTAGTGTTACTTCTGCTTCTTCAAGTACCTCTTTACTTCCGTACTGATTAATCACAACAGCTTTCATAAACCAACTTCCTCTCATTTGTTTCATTTTTCACACTTTTAGTATACGCCTATTGCCTTCTTTTTATATAAGAATATGCTTTAGTTAAATTGAGAGAAAGTAGCTGTTTTTAGTCTATTATTCATAACGTAAAGATTCAATTGGATCTAATTTTGCTGCTCTTCGAGCTGGTAAAGTTCCTGCTAAAAAAGCAATAAACATAATAACTAAGATAATCGTTAGTGAAGATGGCAATGAAAATTGAATTAATTTAAATCCTGTTAAAGCCTTTAAAAAAGAATCCGTTGCCAAACGATTAACTAAATTTCCAACCCCAACAGCTCCTAAAATGCCTAATATTGAGCCAAAAAAGCCAATTAAAGCCGCCTCAACACTAAAAATTGTAAAGACTTTCCCATTGCTAAGTCCCATGGCTTTCATTAAACCAATTTCTCGCGTTCTTTCTTGGACAGACATATACAGCGTGTTAATAATGCCAAAGCTTGCAGCTAACAAGGCAATTGCACCAAACATGGTTAAGACACCAGTGATTGCATTGATTATATTACGAATCATGCCAATTTCATCTTCGACAGTAGTCGCTAAATAGCCAGCTTTGTCTAAATCTTTTTTGATGTCCTTAATCTGCTCTGGCGTGCTGTCTTTTTTAACTTCAGCAATAATCATCGCGTATTGATTTTTTAAATGTTCTGGAAGATCTGCTTGATTGATTGAGACAACTTTATCAATCAATGCTTTATTCATCAGCGAGAGCCCATTTTGAATGACACTGGCATTTCTAACGCCAACAATTTTTGCTTCAATAACTTGCTCTTGTCCTTTCAAGGAACTTGAGATACCTAATTGAACTGTTTCCCCCACGGCAGCTTTACTAGATGTATAGCCGAGCGCTTTTACATATTCTGGTGACAAATTAATTTCGAAGTCCTGGCTCGTTTGCGAAACTTTACGGCCAGCCGCTAAATCAATGGTCATCTCATCTAGCGCAGAAGTTGCTGAAAATACATATTTATGCTTATCTGCTCCTTTTATATAATCGATAGCAACGGATTTCATTGGTTCCACTGATGTAACATCCGAGATTTTTTTAATCTTCTCAATATCTTTTTCAGCAAGCATACTTTGTTGTTGAATCGTACTGGTTTTTTTCTCTGGATTATATTTACTTGGTTCTGTTCCGTTACCAACATTCATCTCCATTTTTGGCTGAATAAATAACTGATTTGCACCACCGACACTGCCGACTTGTTTGTCAATATAATCATTTACACCAATATTGACTCCTGTAGTTAAAGCTATGGTAAATGCTCCAATAAAGATTGCAATAATGGTCAATACGGTTCGACCTTTATTACGCATTAAATTGGTACTAGCTGATTTTAAAATATCTCTAAATTTCATTTACTCATCTCCTCCTACAATCAAGCCGTCTCGAACATGAACTTGCCGATCACAACGTGCTGCTAAGTCTGGATCATGTGTCACAATAATTAAGGTAATTCCTTTATTTTTATTTAAATCAAATAACAATTCTTCAATTTTCTTCCCAGTGGCAGAATCTAAATTCCCTGTAGGTTCATCTGCAAAAATAATTTGCGGATTATTAACTAAAGCACGCGCTATACATACCCGTTGTTTTTGGCCACCAGATAAATTATTCGCTTTATTTTGAACTTTATCTTCCAAACCGACTGCTTTTAACGCATCTAAAGCCATCTTTTTCCTCTTGCTACCGGAAATCCCACCGATTTTTAATGGTAAAAGAACATTATTTAAAACTGTATCCTTGGCATTCATAAAGAATTGTTGAAAAACAAAACCAAATTCTTCATTTCTCGTTTTATTCAGCACTTTCTTTCTAATACTAGTAACATTTTTACCATTTAAATAAATATCTCCTGAAGTTGGTTGATCTAGCAATGCCAAAATGTGCATAAATGTTGATTTCCCAGAGCCACTTTTACCAATTATGGCCACAGATTCACCTTTTTCAACTTTTAAATCAACACCTTTTAACGCATCAAATTTTGTTTCGTTCTTTCCATAACTTTTTTTGATATTTTTTGCTTCAATTACCGCCATGTTACCCCTCCATTTTTCATTCTTTGTCGTTTACTTATTTACAAAGTTTTTTACTCTTTTCATACTCCTTTCTTCTCTTTCTATTTTGACGGAAGCCCTTTCCTTTGTCATGGTACTTCCGATGTATCTCTCAATTAAAACAATAAGAACATGTTCCAAATTCACCTCATTGAACATGTTCTTATTAATTAGTTATGCATTTACACGTTTAATTTCACGATGTTTATTCAATAAATAGGCCAAACCAAGATTAATGCCCACAAAGCAACTGATTGTTAGAAAAAGTGGCAGGACAGTAAAACCAGTGGATTGATAACCAACCATTGTTTGCAAGATGTGGAGCATTCTCAGGCGCATTGGTGCCCCCCCTAATTGTGCAATCGTGCCCAGTAAAATAGGAATCATTAATAACAGCAATAAAACAATGAGTTTTTTTACGCCATCTATCCGATCATTAAAGACACCTGCTAACAAGCCAAGTGAGCCGCTAAGCATTAGTAAGATAAAAAAGAGCAACCATGACATGAAAAAGTTTCCTTGCGCATAGACATCAATTAATTTCATTGATAATTGAAAATGAGAAATGAAATTGCCGCTAAATACTTTAATCAGTACAAGTACAGCCAAGGATCCAACCAAAGATAAAATAGCATTACTTACAAAATTCACCAAAAAAATTGTCCAGCGGGAAAGCCCGTTTTGAATAAACAGTTTAAAATGTGTGTTTACCCCTAAAAATGATAGTATCCCCATAAAAACCAGACAAGGAATTACTGCATCAGAGCTGACAGTATTTACGTCGTTAGAAAAGAGCAACCCAATAAGAGGAAAAAGAATGCCGAACAAAGCATAAATGCCAAAATAAATTGCTAAAGAACGGGCTTGATAAATAACACGATACTGCAAAGCTGTTTTAAATTTCATTTTACTTTTCCTTCTTTCTATTGGTTAATTGCACAAAATATGTTTGTAAATTTAGCGGCGCAATTTGAACCTCTGCTTTTTCAGTCGGCAAGTCGCCGTACACGTAAGCCGTAACTGCCCCACCTAAAGTGTCCATGCCTAAGATTTCCAATGACTGAGTATAGCGCTCTACTTGTTCTTTCGGCCCAGAAACAATGCGACCGTTTTTCAAAATTGTTTCAATAGATTCTGCGCGAATCAATTTTCCTTGATCAATGATGATAATATCTTCTAATAAATTCGCAATTTCTTCAATCAAATGGGTAGAAATCACAAACGTACGGGGACGTTCTTGGTATGTCTCAATTAAATAAGTATAAAATAATTCCCGATGATTGGCGTCTAAACCTAAGACTGGCTCATCTAAAAAAATATACTCACAGGGGACGGATAGCGCCACTATTAGTTTAGCAATACTCCGATAACCAGTTGATAATTTTTTGAATGTCTTTTTACTATCTAAACCAAAATCGCTTAACATTTGTTCGGCCAAAGACCAGTCAAAGGATCCATAAAAACCTTCAGTCGTTTTAAAAATATCTTTAATTTTTAACTGAGGAGGAAACAAATTATCTTCACTCATTAAGTAAATATGAGTCAAAGCAGCCTCATTATCGGTCACTGTTTCTCCCGCCAATTTAACGGAACCTGAAGTGGCAAAACTTCGATTATTTATGATATTTAATAACGTACTTTTACCAGCCCCGTTTCTGCCTAAGAGCCCATAAATCGTTTCTTTTTCAAAAGTAATTGAAATATTATCTAGTGCTTTTTTTTGATGATATTTTTTACTTACTGATTCCACCCGCAAACTCATGCTTCATACCCTCTTTCAATTAGTTGTTTTAATTGTTCAGCTGTAATCCCTAATTTTTTAGCTTCTGCGACAACTTCTAAGACTTCTTTATTTAAAAATTCTTCTTTCCGTGCACTTCTTACTCTCTCTTGAGCGCCTGGTAAAACAAACATGCCAATCCCCCGTTTCTTTTCAATCAACTGTCGTTCTACTAATAAATTCATTCCTTTTAAAACGGTGGCTGGATTGATTTGATAACTTTTTGATATTTCTGTGGTTGAGGGAATTTGTTCGCCTTCTAAGTAAGCGCCATTAAAAATTCCTTCGGCAATCTGATCGGCTACTTGCTGAAATAAAGGCTTTTCCCCCGAAAAATTAAATTCCATTTTTACACCTCACTTAAATGGTTAACTACTTATGTAACTAACTATATATCCTAGAAATTCTTTTGTCAATAAAAAAAACATTGTTTCCAAAGAAATTTTTCTTTGAAAACAATGGCGATACTTTTGAGTTTATTGAATGATTTCGTTCTTATAGGGTTCCATTGTATAACAATTCATCGGTTGTTTCGTTGACAATTTTTAAGCGATTTTGTTTTTTTATCAAAATACTTTTATAGGTCGTTCCTGTAGCCTTTTCTTCCATCACAAGAATGCGTTTATACTCATTATCAGTGACTTTCTTAATCGTTGTTTGATTTAAGGACGGGATTTTTTCTTTTAGCGTTTTTTCTTCCGCCAGACCTTTTAAGATTTCTGATTCTGTAGTGGAACTTGTGGATTTACTAGAATCGCTTGATACACCTTCGTTATTAGACGCACTTTCAGATGACTTGCGACTTGATTCGGTTACTTTAGACTGTGATGATTCACTGGTATTGGTTGAATTCATTTGGGTTTGAGTTTGGTTTCCACATGCACCAATTAGCAACCCAACGCCTAAGATAGAGCTTGCTAAAATAGTTTTTCTAATCATTTGCATGACCTCCTACATCTATCATTACTTTAACCTTAACATTTTTCAGCTAAGAGAACAATTTTTCAGATTAGAAAAGACCACTAGTCGTTATTTAAATAAACGAACTAGTGGTCTTACTTATTTAGGAATGATCTTCATATGAGTGAGTGGGTAATAAACAAATTGTGCTTTCCCTAAGATTTGATCTGCATGTATTGCACCAAAAGAACGGCTGTCTTTGGACATACGGCGATTATCACCAAGCACAAAATAGCTATCTTTAGGTAATTTTTCTTGCATTAACAATTCTTTTGAATCAAAATTCGTAGTGTAAGGCATCGTTTCATGATCTTTTTTTCTGTTTTTAGTTAAATACGGTTCAGCGATTGGCTGATTATTGACATATAATTGATCGTTTTCGTAACGCACAGCTTCTCCTGGTAAACCAATCACACGTTTAATCAGAATCGATCCTGTGTCTGTTTTAAAGACCACCACATCAAACCGTTTAATGGCGGAGAATTTTTCCATCACAATCATATCTCCTTGATTCAAGGTTTTTTGCATAGAATGGCCATCCACCCGAACAGGAATCAGGAAAAATCCTCTTAAAATAAAAACGGCTACGATTGCTGGTACTAAGATTTTCAGAAAGTACATTAAATACCCAACATAATCACGTTTCTTCTTCAACTTCGTGCCACCTTTTTTCTAGTTTTTTTGAATTTCTTTGACTGCTGTATCGTAGGCAGCGTCATTTTCAAGAATTAATTTACCTAAAGTGGCTTCAATTTTTGTGGCTGTTTCATTGTCGATTTCTCCAGTTACAGGCAAGCCATTTTTCTGTTGAAGATCGCTAACCGCTGCTTTTGTTTCTGCGGTGTAGTTTGCATTGTTTTCATCAACAAGATACGCTAATACAGCTAAAATAGCATTTAAGTTCTGAATATCTTCAGATTGATCTCCTTCTTTTAGCGTTTTATCGCGAGGAATCAATTTTAAATAGGCATACTCTGGGTAATCAGCTTTGATGGTTGGTTCAATTCCTTTTTCGTTGATCCATTCGCCTTTTGGTGTTAACCATTTTAAAACAGTCAATTTTATTTCGGTTTGGTCATTTAAATCCTTCACCGTTTGGACCGTTCCTTTGCCAAATGTTTTCGTTCCAATTAATGGGACATTCGCAGATTCATGCAGTGCTGCAGCAAAAATTTCGGATGCACTGGCACTATTGCCATCAATGATAACTGCAACAGGTTCTTTTACTTTAAAGCCGTCGTCTAATTCTTTGGAAGCAACTTCTTTCATCGTACGTCCTTTTTTGTCTTCAAATTGAACAATTGTTTCGCCATTTTTTAAAAACATACTGGCCATTCGCTCTGCTTGATCTAGCAGTCCACCAGGATTTTGGCGTACATCAATTACAAAGGATTTAGCTCCTTTGTCTCGTAAATTCGTGATTGTTTCTTTCAATTCTTGATATGTTTTTTTACCAAAGGACGTAATTTTAATCGAGCCAATTTGTGCATCTTTTTTGTCTAACTCACCAGTCACTGTTTTAACGGGAATTTTCCCACGTTTGATTGAGATATTTTTAGTTTCTCCCTCTCTTTGGATAGTCAATTCAACGGAAGTTCCTTTTTTACCTCGGACTTTTGAGACGACTTCTGCTAGTTTCATCCCTTTTGTAGCTGTACCATCAACCTTTTCAATAATATCGCCTTCTTTGATTCCCGCTTTTTCAGCTGGGGAATCTGCTACAGGGGCCTCTGCTACAACTGGTTCGCCATCTTTCATTGTCATAGTGGCACCAATTCCTTCAAAATCACCAGATAAGCTTTCGTTTAAATCATTGGCAGCAGATTCATTTAGATAAGTTGAGTATGGGTCTCCAATGGCTTCAGACATGCCTTTTAAGGCGCCTTCAACTAATTCATTTTTATCTACTTCACCTACATAATTGGTACTAATTTCATTATATAAATCCTGCACTTTGCTTAAATCAGCATTGGTAATTGCCCCTTCTTGACTCATCTTTTTAACACGATGATCAAAATAAATATAACTACTTCCTCCAGCTAAAAATGCGACACAGAGGAGCGAAATAATATATTGATAAAAAGGAACAGTTCGTTTGTTCTTCATAGATTTCATCTCATTTCTAACAAATTCGTCACTACTTTTGTTTACTATAACATGAATGAAAAAAGAGGAAAAGCTTTGTTTGCTTTTCCTCTGGATTTATTTATTGTTTTCAAGGTACTTTTCCCATAACTCATCAAAGATGTCCATGTTGCTTAAATAGTCAGCATTCATTTCTAAATAAGAAGAAAGTTCATGATAATCCTCGGTTTGTTTTGGAAACTGAATATCTTTGGCCGCTTCATTGGCAAAATCAGTTTCAGAATCTTTAGCCGGACCTTTTAATGTCATTAAGTAATGGTAAAAGCTTCGTCTCATGTAAATTAATCACTCCATTTTTCTTCAATAAATTCACTTCTACGTTGATGGGACAATCCATAACGCAAAGCGTCTTTTTTATAAAAGTCTTGATGGTATTCTTCAGCAGGATAAAATGGTGCTGCTGGTTCGATGGTGGTAACAATTGGTTCTGTAAAACGGCCACTATTAGCTAGACGTTCTTTACTTTTCTCAGCAATTTCTTTTTGTTCTTGGGAACGATAAAAAATAACTGGCCGATAATTATCGCCGCGGTCTTGAAACTGACCGAAAGCATCAGTAGGATCTGTTTGTTGCCAATAAATATCCACTAATTGTTCGTAAGAAATAATCGCTGGATCAAAAGTGATTTCTACTGCTTCCGTATGGCCTGTTGTGTGTGTTAGAACCTGTTCATATGTTGGATTAGGCACGTGCCCACCTGTATAACCCGAAACAACTGAGATAATCCCTGGTTGTGTATCAAAAGGCTGCACCATACACCAGAAACAGCCGCCTGCAAAAATTGCTTTTTCTTCCATCTCTAACACTCCTTTTTTATTTCTCTTTTGGCAAGTATATATTCATCCGAATGTCATCGTCAACTAAATTAATCTTTTCTGCTCGAACAAATAGACCATTTTGCATTCTAAACTGATCTAAACGTAATAAAACAGTTTGATCATCTGGATTGATTTCAACCCATTTAGGTAGTTTGTAAGAACGTTTAGCAAATTTCAATACTTCTTTAATTGGCAAGCCTAACGTTCCTATAGATAAACTTTTTGCTTTTAATTGTACATTACCATTCGCCATCACGTAAGGATCAAAATATAAGTAAAAAGGAATGTCATGCCCTAACACCTGAAATGTTCCATTTAATAAAGCATCATTTTCTAAATAAAATTTATATTTGATCTCCGAACCTTTTTGAAAGTCGGCTAAATAAAAGTCAATCAGTTTGTTCACTTGTTGTTTTTTTGACTGAATGGTGACGACTGGCTCGCCTTCTTTTTCAACAATTGCTGGTATTTTCTTTAAATCTGGTTCGCGAACTTGTGTTGCTCGAAATGTTACGAAAGCTACACTACCAATGACTAAACCCACTAGAACAAGAAAAGCGATTTTCCAGGGATTTCGTTTAAGATTGGTTGGTTGTGTCTTTTTAATTGATTTACTTGTTTTTGGCTTTTCTTCATTCATTTTATTCACTACCTTCTGATTTGGTTATCCATTCTTTCTCTGTCTTGACCATTTCATCCCGGACAGCTCCGGCCATAATTTGGTAGCCAAGATTATTCGGATGGAAGCGATCTTCTTCATATAACAAATTGTTTAAATCCTCTTTGCTAGCACTACTTCCTGTAGTTTCTGAGTCACCACCAGTTACGCCAACTTCATCGCCACGACCTTTATAGAGTAAATCATTGATAGGAATGAAATAGGCTCGTTTTTGCTCTTGAACCATTTCTTCGGTTGCTTGATTCCAGTTATCAACGATTTCTTGCATTTCTGTAATTTCGGAAAAGTTTAAGTAGAAGGGATTGTAAATTCCTAAGACATAAATAGGGGCCTTCTCGTTGTACTCTCGGATTTCTTCAAGTAGTCGTCTTACTCGGCGTTGATAGGCTTTTTGTGGACGATTGAACGAGCTGACTTTCAAGTCGAAAATATTACTACTAATTACTTTCATTAAGTCATTTCCGCCAACCGTTAGCGTAATCACGTCCGCAGAGGCAAGGCCTTTTTGAATTTCAGGTTTTTCTTTGATTCGTTTTAAAATTTGATCACTACGATCCCCATTTTTCCCAAAATTGTCTGTTTGAACACCGTTCAAGTTGTAGTGTTCTTTTAAATCATCTGCCACAATAGGAACAAAACCTCCACTATTCGTCAAATCGCCAATTCCTTCAGTTAAAGAATCACCGATTGCTGTATAATGAATGACTTCTTTTTGATTTTTTTGAGCAGTTGTGGCCACTTTCTCTTGCTTTAATAGTGGCTTTGCTTTGGGGATGGCCACACTTAACAATGTAAAAACACCTAGCGCAATGAGGATAGGTGTTAAGACGGTCAGCAAAATATGCTGTGTTTGTTTTTTCATCTTCGTCACTTCCTTTTAAATAAACCAACAAGAAATTTTCCTTTTCTTGTTAGAAAGAGGTTGCGTCTACTCATTTAAGAGTGAGACCCAACCTCGTTATTTCTTAGTCTGTATAGTACATAATAGCAAAGGCATTTTTTCCTGTATGTGTTGCAATGACTGGATTCGTATGTAATACGGGAATATCCATGTCTTTAAAGATTGCTTGTAATCCTTCTTTGAATCCATTTGCTAGTTCTAGCCCATCCGCATGAGAAATGCCAATTTGTCGAACATTTGGAATCTTACTTAATTCTGATTTCAATTCGTCAAACCATTTATTAAACGTTTTAACGCCGCGGCCTTTCGCTACAGGAATCAATTCCGTATTTTCAAAGTCCATGACAACTTTCATATTAAAAATGTTTGATAATAATCCTGTTGTACGGCTGATTCGTCCACCTTTAACCAAATTATCCAATGTTGAAATGCCAATGTATAATTTAGTATTTTGTTTGACGCGTTCAATTTCAGCTAAAATTTCTGGAACACCCGCTCCCGCTTGTGCCAATTTTGCTGCTTGAATGACTTGGAAAGACAAACCTTGGTCTGTAAAATCGCTATCAATCACCGTTACTTTACTTGATGATAAGTTGCTCGCTTGACGGGCCGCTTCAACCGTTCCACTTAAGCCTTTTGTCATGTGAATCGAAATTACTTCACTGCCATCTTCACCTAAGCGATCATATAATTCTACAAATTCACCAATTGGTGGTTGACTCGTTTTGGGTAAGGCCTTCGCATTAGCCATCATGTCCATAAATTTTTCGCCTGGCAAATGATCATCATCTGGATAAACAACGCCATCAACCATAATTGATAAAGGCATCATATGGATATTTAATTCATCTCTAAGACTTTTTTCCATCGTACATGAAGAATCCGTTACGATTTTAACGTTTGTCATAAATTTATCACTCTTTCTTTAAAAGGAACCTGTTTTCATGGTAGAATACCATTAAACGGTTAATTATCTAGTTATAGTATAACAGACACTGCCGAATTTTTCATCAAATTAAAATAAAGGAAGTGAATTTATTGGAAAAAACGCATTTCTCAAAAAAATACCTAATCGTGAACGAAGTCTTGAATGCAGTTACACATGGCATAGGCGCAGGTTTAAGTATTGCTGGCTTAGTCATTTTACTTGTTAAAGGAGCTCGTTTAGGCTCACCGATTCACGTGGTATCTTATGCTATTTATGGCTCCATGTTGATTCTACTTTTTTTATCTTCAACGTTATTTCATAGTTTAATTTTTACAAGAGCCAAAAAGGTCTTTCAGGTCTTCGATCATAGTTCTATTTTCTTATTGATTGCTGGTAGCTATACGCCATTTTGCTTAATTAGTATTGGCGGCTGGTTAGGTTGGACTTTATTCAGTTTAGTTTGGTTAATCGCCATCGTCGGTATTGTCTATAAATCCCTCACGTTGCATAAACAAGAAACAGTGAAAAACATTTCAACGATTATTTATATTGTTTTAGGTTGGCTCTGTATCATCGCTGCTCGTCCGTTATATGAATCTCTTGGGTTTACAGGAACAGCGTTATTGGTCGCAGGGGGTGTGTCTTACACATTAGGTGCAGCCTTCTATTCATTGAAAAATGTGCGGTTTATGCATGTGGTTTGGCATTTGTTCGTCATGCTTGCAGCGATCCTCATGTATTTTTCTGTTCTCTTTTATACGTAATCACAGCACAATAAGAACACGATGCTCAAAGCATCGTGTTCTTTTATTGCCCTAAATCTCTTTATTATAAAGGATTATTCTTCTTTTCGAATTATTTTAACATAAATTAGTAGAAAAGACTTTACAAAACGAACATACATTCGTATAATAACAATACGAACACTCGTTCGAATCAAATGAAGAGGTGATACACATGGAAGCAATTCGTCGTGTTGGATTTTTATTTTTTGTATTGGTTATAGGTATTTTTTTGGGAACATTAGGATTACGTCTTGCTTTTATGATCGTGACGCCGTTATTTATTCTTTGGTTTATGTCATGGGATGAGAAGCGTTATACACGTACACGTAAACAACAGCAAGCAAGATACGTTTATCGTAAGTTCCCTTAATAAATAATAAAACGGTGTGTTCCCCCCAAGCTACGCTCCGTTTTTATAAATATGTCAAAGAAAGAGCGAAGGATTAAATCCTTCGCTCTTTCTAATTAAATTAGATTAGTATTCCATTAAGGTAACAATATCGTAGCCATCAATTTTATCGCGGCCATGTAAATCCATTAATTCAATTAGGAACGCACAACCAACCACAATACCACCTAATTGTTCGACTAATTCGATGGTTGCTTTAATTGTACCACCAGTTGCTAACAAGTCATCACAAATCAAAACACGTTGGCCTGGTGTGATGGCATCTTTGTGCAACGTTAATGTATCTGAACCATATTCTAAGTCATAAGTCACTTCGATGGTTTCACGAGGAAGTTTTCCTTTTTTACGAACCGGAGCAAAGCCAACCCCTAGTTCATAAGCCACTGGACAGCCGACAATAAAGCCACGAGCTTCCGGTCCTACAACCATATCAATTCTTTTTTCTTTCGCGTAATCCACGATTTGTTTCGTTGCTTCACGATAGGCATCCCCATTAGCCATTAATGGAGAAATGTCACGGAACACGATCCCTTTCTCAGGATAATCTGGAATGCTTGCAATGTAATCTCTTAAATCCATTTTTATTTGTCCTCCTCATTCCACAGCCATTGTTGTATTGTTTGACAATCACTGTAAAGTAGAAATTCTTCTGTTTTTATTTTTTTCAATCGTTGTTGGTACACTTGACTTTCAGTCAATGGTCGATTGTCGGGTTTCTCAATACTGTTTAAAACACCGCTTTCTATTGTAACAAATCCTAAGTCAAAAAACACCTGTATCATGAAAATTAATAATTTTTCTTGGATATTTAAGTAATTTGCCACCTTCGATAGCTGGGAACGTAGATTTACTTCTTTTTGCTGCAAAATAAATTTATACAATGTTGCAAATTGTTCACGTGAAGCCATACCGTTTAAATAAGCTTCTTCTGGTGAAATAAACATCATGTATATACGTTGTATCTCAGTCGCTTCAACAATTTCTTTAACCGTGATTGCTTCCACAGGACAGTCGACAAAAACCAGTTGTTCGATTTGATTTTGAGAAACAGCTTCCACCAATTCTTCTTGGTTTGACCAAACAATAATATTAGCGGTTGGATCTGAAATGAATTTTTGATTTTTTTCATCAAACAAAAGATAAGCTGTTGCTTCTGAAGGAATTGGTTTCGTTTGATTATTTTTGCCACGAAAATCAAATAATTGTCTTCCCAATACAGCAAAATCAGTCACCATTAATTGTGGTTTCTTACGACCATTCCATTCATTGATGGAAAGTTGGCCTGCCACATCGGCGGTTCCTTGTGCTAGTTCATCCGCTTGAGGCCCCATTTGAAAAGCAATTGCATCCAATTGTGCCCCTTCTTGATTCATTTGAAATTTCAGATGTGCATTATCTGCACCAATTTGCCGAATTTGCGTAGGCGTGATTTCCTTAAATACAAAAGTTGGCACAGTATTATCAGTCCCAAAAGGCGCCAAAATACGCAATTGATCAATAAAAGTAGTCGTTGCCTGCGAAACCGCTAAGCTCTCACTAATGAGCAACTCTTGTCCATTAGCCATATCAATTTGATTTTTTTCAATAAAGTGTGCCAAATGTTCTTGAACAAAAGGAATATTTTCAACAGGTAAAGTCATTCCCGCTGCCATATGATGCCCACCAAAATGAGTGAATTGCTCACGCACTTCGTTCAACGCCTCATAGAGATTCAATGCGCTAATGCTACGTCCAGAGCCTTTAGCGGTCGTACCAGATTCATCTATTGCTAAAATAATGGTTGGTTTCCCCGTTTCTTGCATAATGCGGCCCGCGACAATCCCTAAGACGCCTTCATGCCAGCCTTGTTTCGCTAAAATATGGACCGGCGCATTCGGGTCGATTAAATCCAGGGCTTCTTTGGCAATCGTCGTTACAATGTCTTTTCGTTCATTGTTTTGTTGATCAATATATTTAGCGATTTCCAGCGCTTGTTCTTCATCAAATGTAGTCATCAATTCAACACCTGGTGCAGCTTCCCCTAATCGACCTAATGCGTTTAAACGAGGTCCAATGGTAAAGCCAATTGATTCTTCTGAAATAGCTTCCTTTTTCACACCCGCTTCTTGTAATAAAACGTCTAAACCAATTCGATCACCAGTTTGAATCATTTGAAGGCCCATTTTGACAAACGTTCTATTTTCATCGGTTAATGAAACCAAGTCAGCAATTGTCCCAATTGCTACCAAATCTAATAACTCAATTGGCAATTCACCAAGTAACGCAGTAGCGACTTTGAAAGCCACACCAACACCAGCTAAATCTCCAAAAGGATAGTCTCCTTGCGGATGTCTAGGGTGGACAATCGCATAGGCTTCTGGTAATTGTTCAGGCAATTCATGATGGTCAGTAACGATTACATCTACTCCTTGTGCCATAGCGTAGTTAATTGCTTCATGTCCGGCTACACCATTATCAACGGTTACAATTAATTGGACTCCTTGTTCAATTTGTTCAGCAAATACGTCTTTATTAGGCCCATATCCATGAACAAAACGATTCGGTAGAAAGTACTGAACCATGCCACCGACTAATTCGATTGCTTCTTTCATAACCGTGGTACTAGTGATGCCATCTGCATCATAATCCCCATAGACAAGGATTTGTTCACCCGCTTCGACGGCTTGCTGGATGCGGGCTACCGCTTTCTCCATATCATGCATTAAGAACGGATCATAAATATCTTCGATAGTCGGATGTAGAAACTTACGTAATGCTTCTTCTGTCCGGATATTGCGGTGCCATAAAAGTTGGCCAATTAATGGATTAATTTCTTCTTTTTTTAATTGTTCTATAAATTCTACAGGTAATTCTGTCTTTGTCTGTAACTGCCATTGATAGTTTGATTTTTTCACGACGTCACTCCTAACCAAGTAATTATAGCAAAATTTTTCCAAAAACTAAAGAAAGCATTTTTTTAAATCTGAGAAAAAAACTGTGATATCTGTTAGATAAATAGCAGATATCACAGTTTTATTTTAAAAGAAACTTAGTGATAAAGTCTCTTCCTTATTTTTGTTCCTCTTCATTCACACGAGGTTTCACATAACGATCAATACGACTACCTGACACAGGCGTTGCGTCTACTTCTGTGTTTGATGTTTGTTCGTTGACCACTGGTTCTGCGACTTGTGGTGCTGCCGCTTGTTTGGCTTGCAAATCAGCCAATTGATTATCAAAAGAACGTTGAACTTTTTCCGTTTCTTCTTTGACTAATTTATCCATATCATTTTTATAAATATCCAACTCTTTTTGTACAGCTTTTAATTCCTTACGTTGGTTCCAAATGGTGGTTGTGGAGGTTAGTAACCCAACTAGTGCGCCAATAATTGCAGAACCTAAAATAATTAAGATTAACGGTCCACTAATTTTAGTAAAACCAAAGTTTACTGGAACAGCTTGATTATTTAAAACAGCAAAAATAACAACAATTAAGACCAACACAAGGCCCAAAATAACACGCCATTGATTTTTCATGACTTGATCGACTCCTTTATTTTTTATTTAAAATATTTCCCGCTATGAAATCTCCTAAATGTGGAAACAATGTATAAAAGCGGGCAGCTGCTTCCATGACAAACGGACGATTAATCTCACGTCGAGAAGTCCCCATACTCCCAACCACTTCTTTCGCTAATTTCGTAGGGTCTAAAACAATTTTATCCACCGCAGCTAGATAAGTGCCTGTCGGGTCCGCCTTATCAAAGAATTCTGTTTGGATTGGTCCTGGATTGACAGTCGTTACTGCTACACCCAACGGTTTCAATTCTAAACGTAAAGCATTTGAAAAACCTAACACAGCAAATTTCGTTGCAGAATAAACGGTTGATTTAGCTGTAGCCATCTTCCCAGCCATTGAAGCAACGTTGATAATATGTCCTTGCCCAGCTTCAATCATTTTAATAGCTACTTTTTGAGTAAACGTCATCATTCCTAGAACGTTGACATCAAACATTTGGCGTGCGACAGCCAAGTCAATTTCAACAAAATTTTCAAACAAGCCAAAACCAGCATTGTTGACTAAAACATCTATAGAACCAACTTCTGCTGAAATAGCTTCAACCACACGTTCAACACTTTCTGGATCGGCAATATCTAATTGATAAGAAAATGCTTCTCGTCCGCTTAAAGCGGCACACTGCTCGCGAACTTTACCAATCAAATTAATTCTGCGGGCGCAGACAACGACGACCGCTCCTTGTTTAGCTGCTTCATAACAAATTTGTTCACCTAAACCAGCTGAACCTCCAGTTACGACAACGACTTTATTTGTTAAATCCATCTAAGCTCCTCCTTCATTGGCAAATGGAATCTCAATGATATCCATATCTTTCACGATTTTTGTATTGGGGAAAATTTCTTGGGCTTCTTCTTGAAGCTGATAGGCCTCTTTGGTTAAATAACGGGCACTAATATGCGTTAAGATAAGTTGTTTTACTTGCGCTTCTTTTGCAACTTCAGCTGCTTGTTGACTGGTTGAGTGGAAGTAGGCTTTTGCCATTTTTGCTTCGTGTTTATTAAACGTACTTTCATGGACTAAAACATCCGCTCGTCGTGCTAAAGTTACACTATTTTTGGTTTTGCGAGTGTCTCCTAAAATCGTCACGATTCGCCCAGGTTTACGCTCTCCCACAAACGCTTGTCCATTAATTTCCTGTCCATCAAAAACAATCGTTTCACCACGTTTGAGTTTGCCATACAATGGCCCAGAAGGAATCCCTAAAGCTTGAAGTTTCTCTACTTGTAATTCTCCTTCATGCGCTGCTTCCTCAATTCGATAGCCAAAGCTCGTGATGCCATGGTCCAAGATATTACAGCGAACAGTGAATTGTTTATCTTTAAAAATAACGTCATTTTCTTTCGTTAATTCAATAAATTTCAGTGGATAGGACAACCGCGATTGCGAGACCCGTAAAGAAGTCTTGACAAAGTCAGCAACCCCAACTGGTCCATAGATTTCTAAAGGTTCTGTCCCGCCCTGAAAAGAACGACTACTTAACAAACCAGGTAAACCAAAAATATGATCCCCATGTAAATGTGTAATAAAAATCTTTTCAATTTTTCTTGGGCGAATACTACTTTTTAAAATTTGCAATTGCGTCCCTTCACCACAATCAAAGAGCCAAACTGCATTTCGTTCATCTAATAATTTCAACGCAATTCCTGTGACATTGCGATGTTTTGCTGGTACACCAGCGCCAGTTCCTAAAAATTGTATTTCCATCTGCTACCATACTTTCTTTTAAACTTCCTTTTTATTTTAGAAGAAGTTTGCTCCTTTAGCAAATAATAATTTATCTATTTTCTCAAAGTTTTCTTCTTATTTTACCGTATTTTACGATAAAATAACAAAAAATTAGCAAACTACCATAAAAAACCGTGATTTCTTAGTATTTTAAAAGACTGTTTCCCTTTATTCAGAAAACAGTCTTTGATCCTTATTCTTCTTTCGATGTCGCTTCTTTATGTTGTTCTTTTTTTGCTTGCCACGATTGTTTCGCTTCATTTGCAACTTCGTTCGCATCGTTAATTTCTTGTTGGACTTCCTCTAAATCAAGCCGCGTGATTTCGCCACCTAAGTCAAACATAACCAACTGGTTGAGTGGACGGTTGTCTTCTTCTTCTGCAATTAATAACAATCCCGTTTGTCCTTCATCAATCTTTTGAATCACATGTTCAAAAACCGTTTGTGCTTCTTGAATTTCTTTGGCGTCTTTGCTTGCACCATACATACTTCCAGCAAACCAGCCAAAAAGAATGCCCAGAGGACCACCTAATATGCCTACTAGCATTCCAATCATGCTATCTTTTGATGTATGATTGTTGCCTGTAAAATCGATAAAATCATTGATTTTAAATTGATGCTGGCCATCATTAACATGCGTAACAACCGCCATTTGCTCACCTTTAAGCTGTCTTTCTGCCTGCATCTTTTTTATTTCGGAAAATGCTTGGTACGATTTACTTTCAATATCAAAGTTCATAATGATAATTCGTTTTGCCATACAAATCGCTCCTTTATTCTGGATACATCTATTTTAGCAAGAAAGGCCTGTCTCTAGCAATGAAAACTTTTTGGTTATGTATAAAAAAAGAAGATAGCTAGGCTACCTCCTTGTTAATGCTTATTTACCATCAAGAATATTTAAACGGACCTTTTTCGGACCATCGATACGTACACTATAAACAATTGTCCGAATTGCTTTTGCAACACGCCCTTGTTTACCAATGATACGTCCAATATCTTCTTTGGCCACAGTCAAATTATACTCGAGGAAATCAGTTGATTCCTCAATTTCTAATGAGACTGCTTCAGGTTGACTGACTAACGGACGGACAATAGTTAAAATTAACTCTTTCACATCTGCCATATTCAATCACCTTATTTCTTAACGTTTTTAGCTTCATGATGTTTTTTCATAACGCCTTCTTTTGAAAGGATGTTACGAACTGTATCAGAAGGTTGCGCACCTTTAGATAACCAATCTAAAACTAAATCTTCTTTTAAAACTACTTCTGCAGGGTCTTTCAAAGGGTTGTAAGTACCTACAGTTTCGATGAAACGTCCATCACGAGGAGAACGAGAATCAGCTACTACAATACGGTAAAAAGGACTCTTTTTAGAACCCATACGTTTTAAACGAATTTTAACTGCCATTATTAAATACACCTCCATTAACTTAATCACAAGAGTTAGTTTAACAGATTAACAACAACCTGTAAAGAGTTTTTTCTTGACACCTTTACTTTTTTTCAATTTTTTTAGCCAATTTGCAGGAAAACAAACGAAATAATGAAGAATTTTTACAAAATTTGATAATAGTTGTACTGGTTTCTCACTTGAAAGCCTTCTGTTTGATAGAGATGAAGCGCTGCTTGATTTTCTGTTTCAACTTCTAAAAAAATAGTCGCTGAGGCTGACTTTTCTAAAATCATTCGGAGCGCAGACTGTAACACTTGACGGCCAAGACCGCGACCTCGTTGCGTTTTTGTCACAACAAAGCCATAAATCCCCCATTCGTTTTCAAAATGATCCAAACGTAGCGTGGCTAAAAGTTGATTGTTTTCTTTATAAATAAGTGTTCGTTGAAGGTCCTCCGGCAAAGGCGTACCTTCTAGTAACCTAGCCAAGGAATGCAAATCAGCCACTTGTGGTCGGAGAAGTGTCAGCTTCGCCAAATCCTGTGAGTAAGTTTCTCTTTGAAAAACCAGATACTGTTCTGAAAAAGCTGGCACAATTCCTTGTCTATTAAAATAATTCAGGCCAACAGATTGCTTGTCGTCCATCACGAGAAAGACTTCTTTCATTCCCCACAAAGCTGCTTGCTTTTCGAGTTCTTGAACAAGTTCTTCAAAAAATGGCCCTACATTTGGCGCAACAATCGTCGCTTCCAAGGTTTCCCCATCAAAACAATACCCTACGATATACGCTTGTATGGTTTGTTCCTTCCTGTATAAACCATAATAAGTATAAGCTGATTCCTCAGGAAATGTTTGTTCCAATTTATAAAAAGTTCCTTGTTTAATCATTTCCTTGTTTTTTAATTCAGTCAATGTTTGTTTCTCCAACTGTGTTAACTGTCGGCGCCAATTTATTTTTTTATTCAAGCAGTTGCTCCTTTACTCATCCTTTTACTAGCTATTATACGTGAAGTTACGAAGTTCAACAATGTACAAGGATAAAACGTTTGCGCTTTTTTTGAAAAAGTACTATCATAAAGTAAGTAAAAGAAAAATGGAGGGATTTACATGACAAAAAAAATTGGTATTTTTGTAGGGAGTTTAAGAAAAGATTCATTTAACAAATTGGTAGCAAAAACAATGGCGGACTTATTTCCAGCTGATTTCGAACCTGTTTTTATTAACATTGGTGATTTAGAATTATACAATCAAGATTTGGATGATGAAGGAACCCCCACCGAAGCTTGGACAACATTCCGTGAAGAAGTCAAACAAGTAGATGGTGTGATGTTTGTAACACCAGAATATAACCGTTCAGTACCAGCTGTTTTAAAAAATGCATTGGATGTCGGTTCACGTCCGTATGGCGAAAGCGTTTGGGATAAAAAACCAGGACTTGTGGTGAGTGTTTCACCAGGTGCAATTAGCGGATTTGGTGCGAACCATCATTTAAGACAATCATTAGTCTTCTTAAATGTTCCAACTTTACAACAACCTGAAGCCTATATTGGCGGTATTACGAACTTAATTGGTGAAGATGGTAAAATTATTGATGGCACTGTTGGCTTCTTACAATCAATTGTAGATGCTTACGTGGATTTCTTTAATCGCTTAACTGCCTAATTGAATCAATCGAGAAAAAGTGAGGCAACTTTTTACAGGTTGTCTCACTTTTTTTATTTTTTTGCTTGACCCTCTCGTTACGTAAAGGTTTATGATAGATTTTGTCAGGAGGAATGAATGATGGAATATACAATTAAAAAAATGGCTTCACTATCTGGCGTCAGTGCACGGACGTTACGATATTATGATGAAATTGGTCTTCTTCAACCAGCCAGAATTAATTCTTCTGGTTATCGAATTTACGGGCAAGCCGAGGTGAATCGTTTGCAACAAATTCTTTTTTACCGTGAATTGGATCTGAAACTAGATGAAATTAAAGAAATTTTGGAGCAACCTGACTTTAATGTTGAACAGGCTTTATACGAGCATCAACAAAAACTATTGGAAAAGCGCAATGAAATTGATCGTCTTTTAGCCTCTGTTCAACAAACCTTACACCATTACAAAGGAGAGATAAACATGTCAGATCAGCAAAAATTCGAAGCATTCAAACAACAACGAGTTCAAGAAAACGAAGAAAAATATGGTAAAGAGATTCGGGAAAAATATGGCAACGAAACGATTGAACAAGCCAACAAAAAATATTTAAACTTGACGGAAAAAGACATGCAAGCAATGCAGAACGTGGAAAAAGATTTATTTTCTAAGTTAGCCATGTATCAAAAATCACCCAAGTTGACTAGTCAACTTGCGCAAGAAATTTTCCAATTACACAAAGATTGGTTAATGTACTCTTGGTCAAGCTATTCGCCAGAAGCACACAAAGGGTTAGGCCTTATGTATGTTGGCGATGAACGATTTACGTCATATTATGAACAACACGGTGCTGGTTTTGCCGAAGCGTTAAACGCAATTATCCAAAACTACGCTTAAACAGAAAGTGCGCCATCAGTCTCTTCGACTGATGGCGCACTTTCTGTTTCTTACGATAATTAACTAAAGCCTGTTTATCTTTTTTTCTTTTTCTTCTTTTTGTTTTTCTTCATCATGCGATTCATGGCCATTTTACCTAGCTTGCCTTTAACGCCGCCACCTAACATTTGATCCATACCAGGAATATTCATATCCCCTTTGGACATTTGTTGCATCATTTTTTTGGATTCTTTAAATTGTTTAATCATGCGATTGACTTCAACCACACTATTTCCTGAACCAGCTGCAATTCTGCGGCGGCGACTAGGATTTAATAGATCAGGATTTTCACGTTCTGCAGGGGTCATTGATAAGACCATCGCCCGTTTCCGTGCCACATCTTTTGGATCGACTTTGACATTTTCAATACCAGGCATGTTACTCATTCCAGGGATCATTTTTAATAAGTCTTCAATCGGTCCCATGCCCATAACTTGATCCAATTGCTCAATGAAATCGTTAAAGTCAAAACTGTTTTCTTTCATTTTTTGAGCAAGTTCTTCTGCTTTTTTCTCATCGTAATCTTGTTGCGCTTTTTCAATTAGCGTCAACATGTCCCCCATACCTAGGATACGACTCGACATACGATCGGGATGGAAAATTTCTAAATCAGTTAATTTTTCACCAGAACCGACAAATTTAATCGGAGCGCCCGTTACTGCCCGAATTGACAGCGCAGCCCCCCCACGAGTATCGCCGTCCATTTTGGTAATAACAACCCCAGTAATTCCAAGCTGTTCATTAAAACTATCTGCAACGTTGACAGCATCTTGCCCCGTCATCGCATCAACAACTAACAGAATTTCATTGGGATTAGCCAACTCTTTAATTTGTTTCAATTCGTCCATTAAAGCTTCGTCAATGTGTAAACGGCCGGCCGTATCAATTAAGACATAATCATTTTTCTTTTCTTTTGCTAATGCTAACCCTTGACGAACAATTTCCACTGGATTAGCATCTGTTCCCATATCAAAAACGGGAACTTCTAATTGTTGACCTAAAACCTTCAACTGATCAATCGCTGCTGGACGATAAACGTCACCAGCGATTAAAAGCGGACGAGCGTTTTCAGTTTTCATTAAGTGTTTGGCTAATTTACCAGTAAAAGTTGTTTTACCAGCCCCTTGTAACCCTGTCATCATAATCACTGTTGGGATTTTTGAAGATTTATTCAATTCAACCGTTTCTGAACCTAACGTTTTCGTTAATTCTTCATCAACAATTTTTACAATTTGTTGGGCTGGTGATAAGCTTTCTAATACTTCGACTCCTACTGCCCGTTCTCTGACGCGTTTTGTGAAATCTTTGACCACTTGTAAATTAACGTCGGCTTCTAATAAAGCCAAACGGATTTCTCGCATCATTTCTTTTACGTCGGCTTCGGAAACTTTTCCCTTACGACGGATTTTACTCATTGCCTGTTGTAGGCGGTTTGTTAAACTCTCAAAAGCCATAGTTTCATTCCTCTATTTCTTGAATTTGTTCAATATATTTTTTGATTTCACTATCTTTGGGATAAGTTTCTTGAACATACTGCTGTAGTTGTTCAAGATATTCTTTCCGTACAACATAGTTTGAATAAAGATGTAACTTTTTTTCGTATTCTTCTAAAATTTTTTCGGTTCGTTTAATGTTATCATAAACCGCTTGGCGACTAACCTCATATTCTTCCGCAATTTCTCCTAAAGAAAAGTCATCAGCATAGTAAAGCTCCATATAATTCATCTGCTTTTCCGTTAATAATGTCGAATAAAATTCAAATAACGCATTCATGCGGTTTGTTTTTTCCATTTCCATGAGCCGTGCTCCCATCTTCAATCCCTTATAGGTTACCGATTTCATAGGGAATAGTCAATCTTTTTTTACTAAGTTTTTACCTTTTAAAAAGAAATGTCCGCAAGTTGCCATGTTTCTTCAGAATAAACGGTCATTCCTTGTTGAATAAAATAAGCAGTTGCGACTCCAACTCCAGCTTTTTTAATGCCAGAAAATTGTCCATCATAAATCAGCTGGCTGCCACAGCTGGGACTTTTTTCTTTCAAGATCAAGGTTGTAATTTGTTGAGTTTTTAATTTTTGATACGCGCGCTGTGCCCCTGCTTTAAATGCCTCAGTGACATCTTCCCCATTATCCGTATATACATAAGCAGTATTCGCCCAAACATCAAAGCCGTCCCCGCCAATGATTTCTGCTGGCGGACGTGGAATGGGCAACTCTCCTAAAACTTCGGGACAAATCATTATTGCTTTTCCATTAGTTACAAGTTGTTTTAACGCTTCTTGTTCTTGAGATTTTCCATCGTAACGGCAACAAATCCCACCTAAGCAACTACTAATACCAATCATTCGCTTCTCCTCATTTCATTTCTCTATTATACCATGAGTTGACTTTTCTCAAAAGTAGCATTCTCGCTTACTTTAAAGTACGTTCTTCCTCTAAAAATATGTTAAACTAACAATAGTGAAATATACACTTATTTTCAGAAATTTCTTGAAGGAGTTATGTAAATGAAAAAAGTTCTTGTCGTCGATGATGAACCATCGATTTTAACTTTGTTAACCTTTAATTTGGAAAAAGAAGGCTATCAGGTGACTACTTCCGAAGATGGTAAAAACGGCTTCGAATTAGCTTTGTCTAATCAATATGATTTTATAATTTTAGATGTAATGCTTCCTGGTATGGATGGCTTAGAAATTACCAAAGCACTTCGTCGAGAAAAAATTGACACGCCTATTTTGATTTTAACTGCCAAAGATGAACAAGTAGATAAAATCATCGGCTTAGAAATTGGGGCAGATGATTATTTAACAAAACCTTTTAGTCCCAGAGAAGTCCTAGCACGCATGAAAGCTATCTTTCGTCGTTTAAAACCTACCACGACCGAAACGCTTCAAGAGGACACACCTAAAGCTCCGCTTGTGATTGGCGAGATTCGTGTAGATGAACAAAATTATGAAGTCTTTGTGCGCAATCAGCCCATTGAGCTAACACCGAAAGAATTTGAATTACTCGTTTACTTCATGAAACGCAAAGATCGGGTCATTAATCGGGAAACCTTGTTGGAACGAATTTGGCAATATGACTTCGCTGGACAAAGTCGCATCGTCGATGTCCACATTAGTCATTTACGTGATAAAATCGAGCCCGATCCCAAACGGCCCGTTTACTTAGTAACTGTCCGTGGCTTTGGCTACCGTTTTCAGGAGCCAAAACGATGAAAAAGAGACTGCGGATTGAATATTTTTTAGTTGCGGCAGTCATGCTTTTATTATTTGTCGGAAGTATTGCAGCGACCAATTTTTTCTTTCAAAAAGAAATGGTTGCTCAGCAAGAAACCTATTTAAGAAGAAAAAATACCCTTTTAACAGACCAGTTGCCCCCTTCCGTTTTCGAAAAAGGGCAACTGACAAACCAACAACAACTCCTTGTCACCCATGCGTTAGATGATGCAGAAGAACGGGTAACTTTGTTGCAAAAAAATGGTACCGTCTTTTTTGACAGCAGCCAAAATGAACCGCTAGAGTCGCACAAAAAACGACCTGAAATCGCTGCGGTTCTATCAGGAGCTACCTATGGTTCAGCTTTACGAAAGAGTAAAACGTTAAATAAAGAACTTCTGTACGTTGCCACGCCTGTTTTAAAATCAGGAGAAATCGTTGGAATTATTCGGATTTCGGAACAAACCGCGCTATTTTCTAAAAATATCCAATCTTTTCGTCGCTATATTATCTTTACATTTGGCATCTTGTTCCTACTAATTACCTTGTTTATCTTTTTATTGTTACGGCAAAAAAATCAACCGCTAGTGACTGTCTTACCGATTCTGAAACGAATGCTTAAACATCCAGATGAAAATCGATCCATTATCCAGCAATCTTCTGAATGGAATGAACTTTACGAAACTATTAACTTACTGAGTCAACAAGTAAGTCAAACGTATAAAGCGTATACGTCTGCGGATGAGCAATTTCACGAACTTTTAGATGAGTTGATGATTGGTGTCTTTATCATTGATACGCAAGGACGGCTTCGTCTGTTGAACCCTAAAATGCAGGAAATGTTAGGACTCTCTGCTAAAAATATGCAAAGCAATTATCTCGAAGTGATTCAAGACGCCGATTTGATTCATTTAATCCATCAAGTCGTTGCTGAAAAAAACAGTTTACATCAAGAAATCACTGTGACACAAGGACCCACACCTTTACGATTAGATCTTTCTCTTCGTTACTTGGATGATCAAAGCGCCAATGATTATCAAGTGTTAGGAATTGCCTATGATTTAACGCGCGTTCGCCAACTAGAAAAAATGCAAAAAGATTTTGTATCAAACGTGTCTCATGAATTAAAAACGCCTGTCACTTCTCTTTTAGGCTTTACCGAGACACTCATAGACGGCGCCAAAGAAGATCCGGAAGTCCTTAATCAATTTTTGCACATCATGCAAAAAGATGCCCAGCGTCTGCAACAATTAATTCAAGAAATTTTAGAACTTTCTCGGGGCAGCGCGACAATTCCTTATGCAGAACAAGAAATTACTTTAGAAAAATTTATTACAGAAATTCTCGGTTCTTATCAGCAACAATTGGCAGCAAAACAGCTGAAAACAGTCGTTCATGGTCTGCCAGAGAGCCAGTTTTTCACCAAATACGAATTGTTTTATCCAATCGTGAAGAATCTAATTGAAAATGCCATTCAGTATTCCCAAGAAAATGGACAGATTACTATTTCTTATGCTATTGAAAATCAGCAATTACGTTTATCTGTTCAAGATACTGGCATTGGCATTAGTCAAAAAGACCAAGAACGGATCTTTGAACGGTTCTATCGTGTCGATAAAGCACGTAGCCGTCATTCTGGTGGCACCGGTCTAGGTCTAGCTATTGTCCAAAATTACACAGAATTATTAGGCGGTAAAATCGCCATTGATAGTCACTTAGGCTTAGGGACCACTTTTACAATCACCTTGCCTTTAACAAAAAAAGAAGCCTAAAAAAACTCAGCCAATCCTGTTTATTGGCTGAGTTTTTTTGTTTATTTTTCAGTTACTTTTCCATTTACATCACGTTCTACTTGCATGTCTGTGATGGCTAAATAACCTAAGTCTTTGACAATTGTCTTTTGAACATCATCGGTGACCATATAGTCTAAGAAGGCTTTTACTTCTTTATTAGGCTCCCCTTTTGTATACATATGTTCATAAGACCAGATTTTCCATGAATTGTCTTTCACGTGTTCTTCTTTTGGTTCAACACCATCAATGCTTAAGGCAACGGTGGAATCATCCATATAAGAAAAAGCTAAATAGCTGATTGCTCCTGGTGTTTGTTCAACAATTTTACGAACTGTTCCCGAAGAATCTTGTTCTTGTGATTGAACTGGTTTAGCTCCATCTAAGCCCCATTTTTCAAATGTTGCTCGGGTGCCACTTCCGTTTGCGCGATTTATTACGACGATTTCTTGATCTTTGCCGCCCACTTCTTTCCAGTTTTTGACTTTGCCAGTAAAGACATCAATCAATTGTTGCTTCGTTAAATTCTTCACGCCGACTTCTTTGTTGACCACTGGTCCCATACCAACCACGGCCACCCGATGATCAACTAATTTAGAGGCATCCACGCCATCTTTCTCTTCGGCAAACACATCGGAATTTCCAATGGTCACTGCGCCATCTGCAACTTGCGAAAGTCCTGTTCCGCTGCCGCCACCTTGGACAGAAACTGTATAATTGGGATGTTCTTGTGTAAATTGATCTTTCGCAGCATCTACTAACGGTTGTAAAGCGGTGGAACCAACAGCGACAATTTTAACTGGTTTGTTACTATCCGCTTCGCTGGATTTTTCAGTTGTGCCTCCTTGAGCTCCGCACCCAGTTAATAATAACCCTAGACTCAGCATAGTTGCTGCAATTACACGTTTTTTCATCTTTGCACTTCCTTTTCAATTAGTTACAAGTTTAGTCTACCAAGACTCTGTTAATTCTGTTTCAATTAAATGTAAATAAAAGGTAAAGGTGTGTAAAGAATCTATAAAGGCTAGTGCGTTACGCGTTGTGTCGCCATGTAATGTGCGATTCGTTCCATGGCCGTTGTTAATTTATCCATATCGGACGCATAACTAATTCGGACGTATCCTTCTGCTTCTGGACCAAAAGAAATACCTGGAATCAACGCTACTGCTTCTTTTTGCGCTAAATCAATACAAAATTTCATAGAATCTTGTTCATAACCAGTAGGAATCTTAGCAAAAATATAAAAGGCGCCATTTGGACGCGCAACCTCAAACCCCAATTGAGTCATCTGTTCATAAACAAAATCGCGCCGTTTCCGATACTCTTCTTTCATAATTTCAGCATCATGCATTCCTTCGATTAAGGCACGAACAGCCGCTTTTTGAGACACTGTTGCAGCCGCAGTAACTAAATACTGATGAACTTTAATGATCTCCGCTGTTAAAATCGCTGGTGCAAAAATAAAGCCAATCCGCCAGCCTGTCATGGCATGTGATTTCGACAAACCGTTAATTAAAATCGTTTGGTCACGTAACATTTCAGCAATCGAAACATGACTCTCATCATAAGTTAACTCACTATAAATTTCATCACTAATCACAAAAATGTCGTATTTTTTTAGAACATCAGCAATTGCTTGCAACTCTTGGCGGTTATAGGTGACACCAGTTGGGTTGCTAGGATAATTTAAAATAATTGCTTTGACTTGTTCCCCATGCTCGGCCATTGCCGCTTCAATCATTTCAGGGGTCAAGACAAAATCGTTGCCTCGTGTATCCAAATATACCGGTTCCGCCCCCGCCAATGTAATAATTGGTTCATACCCTGGGTAAATAGGTGCTGGCAATAGCACTTTGTCACCTTGTTCTAAAATTGCTAATAACGAAGCTGAAATCGCTTCTGTTGCTCCAACTGTTACTAAAATTTCTGTCCCAGGCTGGTAAGTCAAATGGTACTTTTCTTTCATAAAATAAGCGGCTGCTTCACGGACATCTAATAAACCAGACATCCCTGTATAATGAGAAAAATTCGCATCAATTGCTTCTTTGGCTGCTTTTTTGACATGCTCAGGTGTGTTAAAATCCGGCTCTCCTAGCGTTAATTTTAAAATACCTTCAATTCCTGAGACTTGTTCGTCAAATTGACGAATTAAAGAAACAGCAATTTTATTTACTTGACGATTAAAACGATTGGTTAAATCCATTTAGCTTCACTCCTTCAGTTGACGTTATAGTAGCACAAATTGACCGTAAAATGAATGATTTTCTCATTGTTTCGCTAGATTTTTATTATAAATATCTCAAAAAAACGACAGAGAAGAAAATAGGAGAACTTTGTCCTTTTCAACAAAGTTCTCCTATTTATTTATTTTTCGAAACGCCATGTCCGAATTTCAAACGGACGTAATGGTGCATCAACTTCTATCGCTGGTGTCAACGGTTCTTCTAATACATTTGTTAAACAAGTCGCTGGTTGTGTCTCTTTGTGAAGTTCACAAGGAATATTTTGCGCTGTTAGATTAAAGCCACGAACGACTAAATGATTTGTTTGCTCTTGACGTTTAACGGCTGTCCAACCAATTGGTCCTTCTGCCGTTGTCAAATAGACATGGTTCGGTGCTAGTTTACCTTCATGACGCGTAGTAGTAGCTGCAGTAAAAGGAATTTGTGCACTATAGGCTTGTTGATACGTAGCAAAGCGTTCTTCTGGTTTTCCATGCAATGACAAACCATATTTAAAGGTATATTCTCCTTGGCATTGTGCTTCTGGTGTCGCAAAATAGCCCCAATCACCTAGTTCGCCAACACAACGAATTAATGTGACCGCAATGGTTCCATCTGCCAAGACTTCATACTCATTTAAGCCTTCATTGAAGATAGTCACGCCTTTATTTTGGTCATGAACATTCACAAACGCTTGTTGGTGCTGCGGGTTTGTTGGATTTTCCCATGCGTCGCTTACTTGATTTGGTCGTGTCACGACTTCATAAATACTATCCGCTTCGTGTGTTTCTGTGACCATGCCAGTTGGGAAAAGCACGCGTAAACGATGATCTTTGATTTGATTATTAATGGTTGTTTCAAAGAATAATTGGTTACTTTCTTTGATCATTGTAACCACTGTCGTTATTTCGAACGGGCGAAGCGTCGTTGAACGTTGTGCTTGGCGTTCTCTAAACTCACGAACAGCCTTTTGTTCTTCTTCTAATCGTTCATCTGCTGAAACTGGTAACATGACGGTTTGTTTAATTTGATAACTTGCTTTTACAGGGGAATTTTCTTTATTCGTAATTTCAGCCGTTACATTTTCGGTTGTAATTCCTTGGTCTTCGGTCGGTTTGAAAAAGATATATTCATTCCCAATGTCGCCAGTATCTTCAAATGTTAACAATTTTGAAAATGTTTCTCCTGTTTTTTTGTCAGCAATGGTTAAGCTACCATTGTTTTCAATTTTCACTTGAATAAATTCGTTTTCCATTTCATTTGTTGCTGGTTGAGCCAAAAGACTTCCTTCAAAAGCTTTCGTTTTTCCTTGAATCAATGCAAAGCTATCCCAAGAGAATGGCGCCATTTCTTTGACAGATAATTCGACCGTTAAGTATTTAGCCATGTACGGTTGACGGAAAGCATCTTTAGGTAAATCGTAACCAAAACGAACATCTTCTTTGACAATACGGCTTGCAACGGCTTTTCCAGTTGGATCAATCACTTGATAATCTGGGGTGGCTTTTTGTTTTAATTCATGATAAAGATCTTCAGGTTTTCCTGTATAAAATGGCAATCGTTCAATCTCCACTTCCACAGTGACAACCTCCGTTTTCTGATAGCCACTAGTATTAAATAAAACAAACGGGTGCGCTTTTTCTGGGAAAACACTTGTATCAATTGCTTCTGTTAATTGTCGTGTTGCTTCATCTGCTAAGAAATGCCCGACATCATTGGCATTTTCAAAGCGAGTCATCATGCCTCGGTGAACCTCGTCGACAGAACAGCCACAAATACTATCGTGCGGATGGTTTTGAAGCAATGTTTTCCAAGCATAATCAAATTGGTCATGTGGGTAGTCGCCAGTTACTTCGTAAGCCATCGCTGCTAAAGGTTCTGCGATATTTTCTAATTGGCGTTGGACTTTTGTGTTCCACTGTTTTAAATAGACGCGAGCAGAAGAAGTATTGGCTAATGTGTACCAGCCGTCCGTTTCTTGACTCGTTAATTCGCCTGTTACTGTTCCTAAATCTTCTGGTAACTCCTCTTGAACAGCTTTCAAATAGTCATCGAAATTGGAATGAATAAATTCATATTCTGGGAATAGTTCATTGGCTAAAGCGATGGCCTTAGTAATATCTCTTTGTACCGGTTGGTGGTCGACCCCATTCATCATTAATAAATGGTTTGTGGAAGCGTAACGTTCCACATCAGCCAATTTTTGTTTCCAAAAAGCGATTGCCGCTTCTTTTTCTGAAGGAATTTCGTTCCCGTTACTATACCAGTTTGCAAAAAGCAAGCCGAAAATTTTGGTTTGGTCTGGACCTTCCCACCACATTTCAGAATATTGTGAGCTATAGTCGCTTTCTAAGACTTGATTATCAAAGCCAATCGGTTTCACCCCGCGTCCAAAGGCAGCCGCAGGCAGATTTGCTAATTGCATCATTTGAGGCGTTTGACCCATGTTACCAAATGTATCCGGGAAGTAACCTAATTGAACTGGTGCTCCCCATTTTTGACTTTCTAAATGCCCAATCAGCATGTTTCGAACATTGGATTCAGAGCTAATTAAAAAGTCATCTTGTAAAATATAAAATGGTCCGATTTTTAGTTTGCCTGCTTGGACAGCTTTTTTCACGGCTTCTTTTTTCTCTGGGCGAACTTGTAAATAGTCGTCTAAGATAATCGTTTGTCCATCTAAATGGAAACTGTTAAACTCTGGATCATTTTCAATTAAATCTAATACATTATCCACTAATTCAATTAAGCGCATATGATGTTCTTCATAAGGAAGATACCATTCACGATCCCAATGACTATGGGAAACAATATAGACTTTTTTCTTTGTCATCACTTTTCCTCCTATTTTTCCACTCGGATGTCAAAATAATCCATAACTAATTCACAAAACATCATATTAGCCCATGAAAACCATTCTCTTGTATAATTTTCAGGATTATCTACGTCAAAACCTTCATGCATCAAATGAGTCCCCGCATCTGTGGCAACTAATAAATCTAAAATCCGTTCTTTTTCTGCTTTATCTTTGGTTGTCATTCCTTCCATTGCTAAAGCAATCGGCCACACGTAATTTTCTGGTGTATGCGAGCTACCAATCCCTTTCGCGTATTTACCTTCATAGAAGTAAGGATTTTCTTTACTTAATAAGGTTTGACGGGTTGTTAAATATTGTTCATCCTCTGTTGAACAATAACCCAGATAAGGGGCTGCTACTAAATTGGGAACATTACTGTCATCCATCACGCTTGCATTGCCTAAGCCATCCACTTCATACGCATAAATCGTTTCGTTATTTTGATTTTTTGTTCGTCCAAATGTTTGGATGCCTTCTTCAATCTCTTCTTGTAATTTTTTAGCAATCGCCACAATCGTAGCATCTTCTAAAACATCAGAGAAAATTTCTTGAATATAGCCTAAAATTACGACTGCAAACATGTTAGAAGGAACTAAGTAACCATATTGGCAGGCATCATCACTAGGACGGAAGCCTGACCATGTCATCCCTGTTTTGCCAACTGGTATTCCTTTCCCTGCTTCAACCAACGTATCTTCTTGACGCCACGTATCTCGTTCAAATAAATAAGGTGACTGTGCGTGATCTTGTTCTGTTGTAAAAACGTTGAGAATTTTTTTGACGCCTTCCACAAAATCTGAATTAAATTGTTCGGTCATCCCAGTATTTTTATAAAGTAAATAGGCTAATTGGACCGGGTAACATAATGAATCAATTTCATATTTCCGTTCCCAAATCCAGCCATTCATTTCGGTCTTATCAGTTTGATGGCCTGCATGATTATCTGTTTCATTAAACGCATTGGCATATGGATCAATGCAAATATAACGAAACTGACGCTTAACCAACCCAGCAATCATTTGAGCAAGGTCTTCGTCTTCTTTCGCAATCACTAAATAGGGACGAACTTGTGCTGTTGAGTCTCTCAACCACATTGCTGGAATATCGCCTGTTAATAAAAAGGTAGTACCATCTTCTTGACGTTTCACTGTTGTTAGTAAAGTATTGGCAAAGGCCGCCTGAAAGTTTTTTGCCCAATCTTGATGTGCTTCACCGCATTTTTCTGTAATTGTCTCCATAAATGTTGCTACGGATTTTGGAACTTCTGTATAAACCATTCTCGTCACCTCTTAAATTTGATATATCATTTCACAATTGAATTATAGCGTTTACATTTCACTTTGTCTAGTGATTTCAATCATTTTTTTCATTTTAAAACCAATTAATTTATGGTAAACTATAAATAAGATATATCTTATTGTGAGGTGAAATGAATGAAGCAGCCATTATATCAACAAATTATTGATTATTTACAAAATGAAATTGATTCAGGGCGATTGCCTGTTGGAGCGCAAGTGCCTACCGAAAAAGAATTATCGGCTCAGTTTAACGTCAGTAGAATTACGTCCAAACGAGCGCTAACTGAGTTGGAAACGCAAGGCGTAATCCAACGTCACCAAGGAAAAGGAAGTTTTGTTCAAGCACCAAAGCATCCTCTTCATACCTCTTTAAATAAAGTTCTTTTTTTATTGCCTTTTGCAGACGATTTATCAGTAGGAAATTTCTATAGCGGTTTGGCCCCTACTATTCAAGCAGCTGGTTTAGAAGTCTTTATGACCTCGCCTAATTTTTTGAGAGAGAAAAATGCTGCGGACATTGTGAATGAGTTTGCCGGGCTTGTCTATTATGCTGCTACTAGTAATGACTACCTCGACTTATTGTTTGAGTTGGCTTTGATGAATTTTCCAGTCGTTGTCTTGGATAAAAAGATCCATGATTTACCTTTTGCAACCATTCAATCAGACAACTTTGCTGGTGGTAAAACAGCAACCGAACGCTTAATTGGCTTAGGACATACAAAAATTGGATATATCCTTTCAGGAAGTCCGGCCCTACAATCCGTTCGGCAACGTTATTTAGGTTATCTCCAAGCTTTAAAAGAAGCCAATCTGGCGTTCCATACAGCAATCACGGAAACCAATCTCTTAGATGAACACAACTTTAAACAGTATTTTGAGGCGCACCAACTCACAGCCGTGGTCTGCGATAATGACTTCAGCGCGTTACATTGTTTACGAAACTGTAAAAACCTAGGTATTCATGTGCCTGAAGAATTATCGATTATTGGTTTTGACGATATTCAAGCAGCAGCATTTGTCGAACCGCCATTAACAACCATGGCGCAAGACTTTAAAGAAATGGGAAAACTAGCTGGTGAAGTGTTATTACAAACGATGCAACAAGACATTCAAATCATAGAAGACATTCAAGTACCTGTCACATTAATTGAAAGAGAAACCATTTCTACTGTTTCAAAATGAGCCAAAAAAGAAGAGCGTGGGACAAAAATCACTTTGGATTTTTGCTCCACGCTCAAAAACTGATAAACGGCGGGAACAGAAGCAACTCCTTCGGAAATAAGCCGAAATTCTCCAAAAATTAAAGAACAATTTTCGGAAATTCCTTCTTATTTCTCGGAGTTAAACACTTCTATCCCGACCTCTTCTTTTTATTCCTTAGTGCTAAACGTTTTGGTATCTACCTCTTTTTTAAACAACGCTTTTAGTTCTTTGATAAAGTAGCGACCAATCGGACTGATTTCCCGATTTTTGGGAAAGAGTAAACAAATACGATTTTCCAAGGCTGGCGCCAATGGTACTAACCGAATTTCTTTCTTCGTAAAACCCGTTACGACACCTGAACCAGAAGCATAAGCATTGGTTTCTACCAACAAATTCATTAAAGTTCCACGATCCGTAGTATGAATGACCGATTCCTGTTCAGGAATTTCAACTAAATCTTCAGAAAAATAGGAAAAATTGCTTCCTTCTTGATTAAAGCGAACTTGTGGATAGGGAACTAATTCCTCTAAATGAATTTCTTTTTGCTTGGCTAAAGGATGATGATTTCCTAAAAAAATGTGTGTATTAAAAGTACTAATTACCTCGTAGGCTAGATTAGCTTGTTCTAAATACCGTTCAATACTGACACTATTTTGTTCATTTAAATAAATAATCCCCAACTCACTGTGAAATCCTTTGACGTCTTCAATTACTTTTAAGGTTGTGGTTTCAAAGACACGAAAATCTTTATATTGATCCCCATACTTTTTAAGAACTTTGGCAATTACTTCACCTAAAAAATCGTAATGTTGCGAAGAGATGGAGAATCGTTCGCTGGTCACTGTCTCACGATAGCGATTTTCCAATAACTCCATTTGAACTAAAACTTTCTCTGCTTGTTCTAAAAAAACCATTCCTTCTTCTGTTAAAAAAGCACCCTTATTGGTACGTAAAAAGAGGGAAATCCCTAGTTCTTCTTCTAATTCCCGAATACTATTTGACAAGCTAGGTTGTGTAATAAATAGTTTTTTGGCTGCTTCCCGAAAACTCCCATTGTTAGCTATGGCAGCAACATACTTCATTTGTTGAATATTCAACCCTTTTTCCTCCACACACTAATCATTTGAAAAATAAATCTTACGCCCATTCAACGGCTGAAGGGGCCGATTGTTAAAGGCCAACATACCTTCCTTGATCTTATTTAAAAAGGCTTGATCCATTTTTTGAATGGTATCAAATACAAACCATTTCACTGGACCCTTAGTTGGCGGTGTTGTTAACGAGCCTACATAATGGTAGTGTAGACGCTCCTCTGGTAAAAAGATTGACGGATTAAACCATTGTTGGTGCGTGCCGTTTTCCCAGTCCATCGGATGATTCGCTTCTGAAAAACGATTTTCTTCCTCTGTGATGGTAAACAGGCAACCGACAACTAAATTTTCGCCAGCATCATTCATATGAACCAAATGGAATTCTAGCGGATACTGCTTTCCCGACAGCAAATGTTCGCTAGGCATATGAAAATGGATATCGGTTAAATGATACGCAACATTTTCAAACATTACGTAACTTTCCGTATTTGGTGGTACAAAATGAAACGTATTTTTGAATTCCTTTTCAGTGAATTCTTCTTTTTTATAATGAAACGTAATCTGAGAATTTACTGTCTCAGCACTTTCTTTTTCTAAAGCAATTGGCGATTGATAAGCAAACTTAGCACCTTCTGCAAACCAGTCACATAGCGTATGCCAATGTTCTGGTCCATCGTTGCCTGTATAGCTCCATTCAACGTCCATATTTTTTATTTTTTTCATACACTCTTCCTTCATTTCCACATAGTAATCAGGTAAAACTCATGTTAAAACTCTATCCTAACATCTTTTCTACGTCAAACAAAAGAACTTAGATCATTACGCTCCTCGGCAAATGACCTAAGTTCTCCTACCGTTAAATCTGGTTACTGAAAATGACACTAAAAATCAGACGACAATAACCGTCTTTAGTTCAACGGTTATTTGCCCCAGTTTTCAGGATCTTTTTTCCATTCTTGTAATAAGGTAACATCTTTTTCTTCGATATAATTTGCTTCTAATGCAGCATCAATTAAAGTTGAATAATTGGTTAACGTTAGTAACGTCATCTGTTTATCTGCAAAATTTGCCGTTCCTTTGGGTAACTCATAAGTGAAGATTGCCGCAACACCTAAAACCGTTGCTCCTTCACGTTCCGCCGCTTCTGCCGCTTCTAACACGCTACCGCCTGTTGAAATTAAATCCTCGATAACTACCATTTTTTGTCCTTCAGAAATTCGGCCTTCAATTTGATTCCCTTTGCCGTGATCTTTGGCTTTACTGCGGATATAAACCATTGGTAATCCTAAAATATCGGCTACCCATGCCGCATGTGGAATCCCTGCGGTAGCTGTCCCAGCAATCACTTCGACTTCTGGGAAAGTCTCTTTAATTTTTGCCGCTAAGCCTTCTGCAATTTCTTTACGCACAGCAGGATAACTCATCGTGATACGGTTATCACAATAAATCGGGCTTTTTATGCCACTAGCCCAAGTAAAAGGCTCATTAGGGTTTAAAAATACCGCTTCAATATCTAATAAATCTTTGGCAATCTTTTTTGCTACTTTTGTCATGTTACTTTCCGCTCCAGTCTTTTTTGATTTCTTGATAGGCTTCATAAGGATTTTCTGCTTGGGTAATAGGTCGGCCAACAACGATATATGTGGACCCGATTTCGCGAGCATGTTGCGGCGTAACGACCCGTTGTTGGTCACCTACTGCACTTCCTGCTGGACGAATACCAGGTGTTAAGCAAATAAACGTTTGCTTGGTTGCTTCTTGAATACCACGTGCTTCTAATGCTGAACAAACCACGCCATCCAGACCCGCTTTTTCCGCACATTTAGCATAATGAATGACACTTGTCTCTAAAGGAACGTTGATTAATTGATCATGGTGCATCTCTTCTTCACTAGTAGAAGTCAACTGGGTTACAGCAATTAACTCAGGAACCTTAGCGCCTGGCTGAGTCCCTTTGATTAGACCTTCCTTAGCTGCTTGCATCATTCGAACGCCCCCTGCTGCATGGACATTGGTAATGGCAACGCCTAATTTTGCTAAATTTGTCATAGCTTTTTCCACAGTATTCGGAATATCATGTAATTTTAAATCCAAGAAAACATCGTGTCCTTGTTCTTTAAGCCAGCGAACAATCGCTGGTCCTTCTGCGTAAAAAAGTTCCATCCCCACTTTAACAAACAAGGCTTCTTCCTTAGGAAATTTTTCTAAAAAAACAGCCACTTCTTTTTGCGTGGGAAAATCTAACGCAATAATTGGTCTATCGTGCATTTTGCTGCCCCTCTCTCACTTCTTTAATTAATTGTTCCAACGATTCAATGCCTAACTCTTCCATTCGCTTAGGTAATCCGTCAATCAACTTCGGACAAATGTATGGATCTGTAAAGTTGGCCGTACCAACCCCGACAGCGCTAGCACCTGCCATGAACATTTCCAAGACATCGTCCACTGTTTGAACACCGCCCATTCCAATAATTGGCAACTGAGAAACACTGGCGACTTGTCGGATTAAGCGAATAGCAACAGGTTTAATGGCTGGTCCAGATAGTCCACCAGTTTGATTGGCTAAAATAGGTTTTCTCGTTTTTAAATCAATGCGCATCCCTAGCAATGTATTAATCATAGAAAAACCGTCTGCGCCCCCTGCTTCAATTGCTTGGGCGATCGGCACAATGTCCGTTACGTTTGGTGATAGTTTAACATAAATCGGAACAGAGGCGACTTTTTTGACTGCTTGTGTTAATTGAAAAGCAATGTCTGGATCTGTACCAAAAGCTATGCCGCCATGTTTCACATTAGGACAGGAAATATTCAGTTCAATTGCCTTGACGTTAGGCGCTTGCCCAATTTTTGCGCAAACAGCCACATAGTCCTCTTCGCAAGCACCTGCAACATTTGCGATAATCGGTAAGTTAGGGTATTTTTCTAATTTTGGTAATTTTTCTTGCATAACCACGTCTAAGCCTGGATTCTGCAATCCAATGGCATTTAGCATACCACTGGGTGTTTCAGCTACACGTGGTGTGGGATTTCCATATCGTGCTTGGGGCGTTGTCGCCTTAATCATAATTGAACCTAATTGATCAAGGTCATAATAGTTAGCATATTCTTCCCCGAACCCAAAGCAACCACTGGCGGGAATAATTGGATTTTTTAATGTTAAACCTGGAATTGAAACAGCTAAAGGATTTTTCATCATAAGATAACCTCACTTGCTTTAAAAATCGGACCTTCATCACAGACCTTGACACTTTTTGCTCCAGTAGTGTCTCCTTTTTTATGGCAAACGCAGGCATAGCAAGCCCCAATTCCACAGGCCATCCGTTCTTCTAAAGAAAGGTAAACGTGTGGATGTGTTGGAAATAAAGAATCAATTGCTTTTAACATACCATTCGCACCACAAGCATAAACTGCATCAGGGATCCGTCCTTTTGCTAACGCTTCTGACAATAAACGGCCCACGTTGCCATGAGCGCCAAACGAGCCATCATCTGTGGCAAAATGTGTTTCTCCTAATGCCATAAATTCTTGTTGGTAATAAGCAGCCTCTTTTGATGCATAACCAAGAAAATGAATCACTTTCACGCCTTTTTCATTGAGTTGCTTTGATAATTCATACAATGGGGGAATCCCGATTCCTCCGCCAACGATAAAAGCAGTTTGACCAGCTGCTACGGTAGTTATATCAAAGCCGTTTCCTAAAGGACCTAAAATATCTAATTGTTCACCAGCCTTCATGGTGGCAAACACTTCCGTTCCAGCGCCTTCGACTCGATAAATCAAACGACAGGTTTCGTTCGAATGATCAATTTGGTTGATGCTAATCGGTCGCCGCAAAAGTAAATCTGCACGCGGAACCTTGATATGCACAAACTGTCCAGGTCGTGTCATCTCTTTCACTAACTCGCCTTGTAAGTCTAACTGATAAATCCGTGGCGCTAACTGTTTTTGAGCTACAATGGTCATCATTTCTTGCTTTCTCTGCATCAGTATCCTTCACTCCTTTATTCTCTGATTCCCCTATAAATGATTTTCTATTTCTTCGTAAAAGAATCTGGAACAGTCCTCCTCAGACGATTGTTCCAGATTTTTGCTTAAATGGCTTCTGTCGTAAAGGCTCTTGATTCTAAAACTTTTAAAATCGCATTTGCTGTGTCAAGTGAGGTAAACAATGGAATCCCATGTTCGACTGCTTCCCGACGGATTGAAAACCCATCTTGGTTGGCACTGGAACGATTTTTATCCATGGTATTGATTACCACTTGTGCATTCCCATTGCGAATGACATCCAGCACGGTTTCCCCTTCAGGATTAGAAATTTTCGTCACTTTCTTAACAGGCAACTGATGCTTCGCTAAAAAGTCAGCGGTTCCTTCCGTTGCGACTAAACTATAGCCAATTGCTGAAAAACGCTTAGCAATTTCTAACGCCTCTTCTTTTGTTTCATCAGCAATGGTGAAAAGTACAGCCCCATAACTTGGCAAATGCAAGCCAGATGCTTCAAAGGCTTTATACAAGGCTTTTTCTAAATAATAATCACTACCCATCACTTCCCCAGTTGATTTCATTTCAGGCCCTAAGTACGTATCTACTTTTTGTAGTTTCGTAAAGGAGAATACAGGGGCTTTCACATGAACTTGTTTACTTTCAGGATATAATCCATCTTGATATCCTAGGTCAGTCAGTTTCTCACCAAGAATCGCTTTTGTAGCAACTTGGGCCATCGGAATCCCTGTGATTTTACTTAAGAAAGGAACTGTTCGACTCGCACGAGGATTCACTTCAATCACATAAACACGATTTTCATGAATAACAAATTGAATATTCATCATACCTACACAGTTTAAACCAAGTGCCAGTTTTTTTGTATAATCGGCAATCGTTGCTTGAATTTCTTGAGAAAGATACTGCGGTGGATAAACCGCCATTGAATCGCCAGAATGCACGCCAGCTCGTTCAATATGTTCCATAATCCCTGGAATTAGTACTGTTTCACCATCACAAATGGCATCAACTTCACATTCTTGTCCCAATAAATAGCTATCAACTAAGACAGGATGTTCTGGAGAAGCTTTGACTGCATGTCGCATATAATCTTCCAAATCCTTTTGATTTTCGACAATTTCCATTGCACGACCACCTAAAACATAACTTGGACGCACTAAAACGGGATAGCCGATACGATCAGCAATCACGACTGCTTCTTCTGCACTTGTGGCTGTATCTCCTGGTGGTTGAGGAATCGCTAACTCTTGCAAAGCTTGTTCAAATAAATCACGATTTTCCGCACGATCTAAATCTTCAATCGTTGTTCCAAGAATTTTAACGCCTTGTTTTGTGAGCGGCTCAGCTAAATTAATCGCTGTTTGTCCACCAAATTGGACGATCACGCCAATCGGATTTTCTAAATCAATCACATTCATGACGTCTTCTAAAGTTAATGGCTCAAAGTATAATTTATCAGAAACAGAGAAATCTGTTGAAACTGTTTCAGGATTACTATTCATAATAATTGCCTCATAACCAGCCGCTTGGATCGCTTTGACAGAATGAACCGTTGCATAATCAAACTCGACCCCTTGACCAATGCGAATGGGACCAGAACCTAATACTAGTACAGAAGGCTTTTTCGAAACATTGCTTTCGTTTTCCACTTCATACGTGCTATAAAAATAAGGCGTGTGTGATTCAAACTCTGCAGCACACGTATCCACCATTTTATAGACGGGCACAATTTGATTGGCTCTGCGGAAGTCAGCGATGGCTTGTTCTGTTTGTCCCCAAAGTGCTGCGATTTTCCGATCAGAAAAGCCATTTTGTTTGGCTTCTTTCAAGATAGCTACGTTGTCCACGTGACTTTCAAGGGTCGTTTCAATTTCGATAATGTGTAAAAGTTTATCCAAGAAGAATAAATCAATTTTCGTTAAACTTTGTAATTCTTCGATGCTATATCCTCTACGAATGGCTTCTGATAAGTAGAACAATCGATCATCTTGCGCATGGACCATTTTCTTCGTTAATTCTAAATCACTGACATGACTTAGTTCTGCTAACTCGTTGTGATAAGCACCAATTTCTAAAGAACGAACTGCTTTTAATAAGGATTCTTCAATATTGCGGCCAATTGCCATGACTTCCCCGGTTGCTTTCATTTGCGTTCCTAGTTCTCGAGCACCTTTTTCAAATTTGTCAAAAGGCCAACGAGGAATTTTGGAAACAACATAGTCCAAAGCCGGTTCAAATTCGGCATAAGTGGTTCCAGTAACTGGATTTTTCATTTCATCTAATGTTAAACCAACAGCAATTTTTGCGGCTAACTTCGCAATTGGATACCCTGTGGCTTTACTAGCAAGTGCAGATGAGCGAGAAACACGAGGATTCACTTCAATCACATAATAATTAAAGCTATGCGGGTCCAAAGCTAATTGAACATTACAGCCACCTTCAATTTTTAATGCACGAATAATTTTCAAAGACGCATCTCGCAACATTTGGTATTCATAATCTGATAAGGTTTGACTCGGAGCAAAAACAATCGAATCCCCAGTGTGAATACCGACAGGATCAAAGTTTTCCATGTTACAAACCACAATCGCATTATCGGCCGAATCACGCATCACTTCATATTCAATTTCTTTAAAACCAGCAATACTTTTTTCAATTAAACATTGTGTAACTGGTGATAATTTCAGACCGTTTTCGGCAATCTGACGGAGTTCTTCTTCCGTATCACACATGCCGCCGCCTGTTCCACCTAAAGTAAATGCGGGACGAACGATAATTGGATAGCCAATTCGTTTGGCAAAAGCCACGGCTTGTTCCACCGTATTGACAATTTCACTTTCTGGAATCGGTTGTTCTAATTCTTCCATCAATTGTTTAAATAAATCACGGTCTTCCGCTTGGTCAATCGCACTGAGCTTTGTTCCTAGCAATTCTACATTTAGCTCATCTAAAATTCCTGATTCCGATAATTCCATCGCCATATTTAATCCAGTTTGACCACCTAATGTTGGTAGAAGAGCATCAGGACGTTCTTTTCGCAAAATTCTTGAAACAAATTCTAAAGTAATCGGTTCGATATAAACATGATCCGCGATTTCCTTATCGGTCATAATAGTCGCTGGATTTGAGTTTACTAAGACAACTTCATACCCTTCTTCTTTTAGCGCTAAACAGGCTTGTGTGCCTGCATAGTCAAATTCTGCTGCTTGTCCAATAAGGATTGGTCCTGAACCAATCACCATGATTTTCTTGATGTCCGTTCGTTTTGGCATTAGTTTTGCTCCTTCCATGCATCCATTAATTCCATAAATTCGTCAAATAAATGAAGACCATCGTGCGGTCCTGGAGCCGCATCTGGGTGATATTGCACAGTAAAAGCTGGATAATCTCGATGACGCACGCCTTCAACCGTTCCATCATTGACTTCCACGTGGGTCACAAGTAATTTTTCTGGATCAATTGTTGCTTCATCCACGGCATATCCGTGATTTTGTGAAGTGAAATCAATGCGTCCTGTTGCAATTTCTCGTACAGGATGATTCAAACCGCGATGTCCAAACTTCATCTTATACGTATCCGCACCATTTGCTAATGAAAATAACTGATGACCTAAGCAGATGCCGAAAATTGGAACTTTTCCTTGAATTTCTTGAATCATTTCAATAGCTTCAGGCACATCTTTGGGATCTCCAGGCCCATTTGTCAACATGACACCATCGGGACTTAATTCTAAAATCTCTTCGGCCGTTGTATTATAAGGCAACACGGTTAAGTTGCATTGCCGTTTTGATAATTCTCGCAAAATACTATGTTTCAACCCAAAATCAACGACGACTACATTACGCCCAATACCTGGACTTGGATAAGGCTTAGTGGTAGACACTTGTGCCACTTGATTTTTCGGCATGACTGTCGCTTTTAATTGATCAAACGCATGCGGCAAATCATCCACGGCATCAATGATGCTCCCTTTCATTGTTCCAGCTGATCGTAACTTACGAGTCAGCGCACGCGTATCAATTCCTGAAATTCCCGGAATCCCTTTGCGCTTTAAAAATTCATCCAAGGTCATTTGTTGACGCCAATTTGAAGCAACCCGCGCATGCTCTTTAACAATGACACCTTTACAGGTTGGGGCAATGGATTCATAATCATCTCGGTTGACTCCGTAATTTCCAACTAATGGATACGTAAAAGTAATCATTTGTCCATTAAAACTTTGGTCAGTAATTGCTTCTTGGTAACCTGTCATGCCAGTAGTAAAAACAACTTCTCCTACTACATTGCCTTCTGCACCAAACGCTTTTCCTTCAAATACTGTTCCGTCTTCTAAAATCAATAACCTTTTCAAACCTACTGCGCCTCCTCCGACCAAGCTAATGCTCCGTCAACAAATGTCATAAGTGTCTTTCCTTTGACTGTCCACCCTGTAAATGGTGTATTGACAGCCATTGATTCAAATGCTTCTGCATCAATTGGTGCAGCTGTTGCTAAGTCAAAAACTGCAATATCTGCTGGTGCACCAATTGTTAGTGTTCCTGCGTTTAATCCAAAAATTTCTGCCGGTTTCACTGCCATCCAATCAATCACTTGTTCTAATGTGAAAATGCCTGTTTCGACAAAGTTCGTATAAATCAATTGGAAGGCCGTTTCACTACCGACAATACCAAAAGGTGCGTTTAAAAATGATTGTTGTTTTTCTTCTAAACCATGGGGCGCATGGTCGGTAGCAATACAGTCAATCGTGCCATCTAACAAGCCGTCAATCAATGCTTGTCGATCTGCTAAACCACGTAATGGTGGGTTCATTTTCCAAAACCCTTCGTCACCAGGAATATCCTCATCGACTAAAATTAAATGGTGTGGCGAAACTTCGGCTGTTACGTGAATCCCTGCTTTTTTAGCATCCCGAATAACGCGCACGCTTTCTTCTGTTGAAACATGACAAACATGATAATGAACGCCTGTTTCTTTCGCTAAAGTAATATCCCGAGCAATTTGTGAAGCTTCCGTTGCACTTAAAATCCCTGGTAGGCCTAATTTCTTAGAAACTTCTCCTTCATGCATCACACCACCAAATAATAAAGATTCATCTTCCGTGTGCGCAACAAGTGCCATATTTAATGCAGCCGCTTCTTTCATGGCTAAGTACATCGTTCCTGCCGTTTGGACACCAACACCATCATTCGTAAATGCAAAGGCGCCCGCTTCTTTTAAGGCCTTCTGATTGGTTAAAACTTCACTCCATAGCTCTTCTGTAATGGGGGCATATTGTAAAACTTTCACGACTGCATCTTTTTGAATTAAGTCGTAAACCTCACTTAATTTTTCAGCCGTATCTGGTACTGGATTCAAATTGGGCATTGCGCAAACCGTAGTAAAACCACCGCGAGCAGCAGCTTTACTACCCGTTTTAATCGTTTCTTTATACGTAAAGCCTGGTTCTCTAAAGTGAACATGCACATCCACCAAGCCTGGCGTGATTAGTTGCCCTTTCGCATCAAACACTTGCTCAAAATCTGCTTCGTCAAACGATTCTCCGATTGCGTGAATCACACCATTTTCTAGCCAAAGTGCTGCCTCAATCAATTGATTCTCTTTTTTGATGATTTTTCCATTCTTAATTAACGTCTTCATTTCTCCACCTAGGCCTTTCCATGTAAAATTGCTTCCAAAATTGCCATGCGCATAAAGACTCCGTTACTCATTTGCGCGACGATTCTTGATTGCAGACTTTCCACTAATTCATCTGCCAGTTCAACATCCCGATTGACTGGCGCTGGATGCATAATAATTGCGTGTTTCTGTAAACGAGTTGCCCGTTCGTTGGTTAAACCATATTCCAAATGATAGCCTTCTTTTGAAAAACTTTCCTTACCATCATGACGTTCGTGCTGCACGCGAAGCAACATCATCACATCGACTTTTTCAACAATTTCATCTAATGGCACATATTGTCCATAGACATCAAACTGATGATCGTACCACTCTTCTGGACCTGAAAAATAAATTTCAGCGCCTAAACGGTTTAATAACTGCATATTTGATTTAGCAACGCGAGAATGTGTAATATCTCCCACAATCGCCACTTTCAAGCCTTCAAATCCACCAAATTCTTCATAAATAGTCATCAGATCCAATAAACATTGTGTAGGGTGTTGTCCACTCCCGTCCCCACCGTTAATAATAGAACATTGAATCGTTTTACTTTGAATCAATTCATCGTAATAATTTTCTTTACCATGACGAATGACTGCTACATCTACACCAATTGCCGACATCGTTAGTACTGTGTCGTATAACGTTTCTCCTTTTTGAACAGAACTTCTACTTGCTTCAAACTCAATCACTTCTAAGCCTAATTTTTTCTCAGCTACCTCAAAACTTTTATGTGTTCGAGTACTATTTTCAAAAAACAAGTTTGTTGCAAAATATTGACGTTCTTCTGGGTGCCATTTTGCCCCCTGTTTAAATTCTCCTGCGCGACGGATTAACCCCATGACTTCACGGTCGGTTAAAGCCTCTGCAGTTAAAAGATGTTTTAAACTAATTCGTTCAGATGTAATAATCATTCGTCCAGTCCTCCTACTGTTCTTCGCTACGTGCGTTTTCCGGTAAAATTAAATTCAAAACAATTCCTAAGACGGTTGCTAATGCCATTGAAGACAATTCAAAGGTTCCTACTTTGAAGACTAAGCCACCAATGCCGATGACTAAAATTACTGAAGCAATCAATAAATTCTTTTTCTTATCAAAATTAATCTTATTATCGATTAAGATTTTCAAACCACTTGCGGCAATCACACCGAACAAGACGAAACTAATTCCTGAAATAACTGGTCCTGGGATACTTAGAATCAAGGCACTTAATTTCCCAACAAAGCCTAAAGCTACAGCGAACACCGCGGCTCCACCAATCACGAAGACACTGTGTACTCTTGTAATTGCCAGCACGCCGATATTTTCACCATAACTTGTAACTGGCGGTCCACCAACAAAACCTGCTACAATTTGCGCTAAGCCATCTCCCATTAAAGTTTTAGATAAGCCTGGGTCTTGGAAAAAGTTGCGCTTGGTTAATTTATTCAAGACCATTAAATGACCAATATGTTCTGTCATTGTTACAAAAGCAATTGGTGCCATTGTTGTAATGGCATTTAAATACAATTTCGGTTGGTATTGAACAAAAGGTACTTCAAAATTCGGTAAAGCAAACCACGCAGCTTCTTTAATAGGGGTTAAGTCAATAATTCCGAAAGCTAAAGCGACTAGGTACCCACTGACAATTCCCAAAAGAATTGGAATTAATCCTAGGAAGCCTTTGAAAAACATGTTGTAAAAAATGGTTAAGCCTAAAGTAATTAAGGCTACGGCAATATATTTAAAATCATAAACGTTGTTGTTATACATTGCGTTATTTGCGGCATTAGCTGCCAAGCCTAAACCGATAACCATCACGACAGGTCCTACAACGATAGGCGGTAAAATTTTATCCAACCAGTCGGAACCAATTTTTTTAATGATTAATGAAACGATTAGGTATACCAAGCCGGTTGTCATAGCACCTTGGGCAATGGCTGGATAACCATCACTCTTCATTAACATCTGCATCGCTGCAATAAAAGCAAAGCTACTGCCAAGATAGGCGGGGATTTTTCCTTTTGTAGTAATCAGATAGACCATTGTTCCTAATCCTGAACTGACTAACGCAATCCCTGGGTCAATTCCTACTAAGATTGGTACTAAAACCGTTGCACCAAACATCGTAAATAAATGTTGTAAACTTAGGCCAACCCAGTGAAAAGCTTGCGGTCTGTCTTTAATATCTAAGACTGCATCCTCATTTCGAAATTCTTTTTCTGACAACGTTGTTCACTCCTTTTTATTCGTTTCCTTTACTGATCATAATACGATCTGCGCCGTCACGCTCTTCCATTTCCACAATAATTTCCTCAGTTTTTGATGTTGGAATATTTTTTCCTACATAATCGGCACGAATCGGTAGTTCCCGATGCCCACGATCTACTAAGACTGCTAAAGAGATTTTTCTCGGACGACCTAAATCCATAACAGCGTCCATCGCAGCACGAATGGTCCGGCCCGTGTACAAGACATCATCCACTAAAATAACTTCTTTACCTTCAATTGAGACTGGTACGTCAGAAGAATGTAATTCAGGTTCCTCCATATCTTTCACATCATCACGATACAAAGTAATATCTAATTCACCAACTGGCACGTCAATATCTTCTAATTGTTTTAAGCGTTCGGCTAGACGTTGTGCAATGTATATCCCACGCGTTTTAATTCCTACTAAAACAATGTCTTGAATTCCTTTGTTTCTTTCAATAATTTCATACGAGATTCGAGTAAGCGCTCGTTTCATTGTGACTGCGTCAACAACTTCTTTCTTTGGCATAATAATTTCCTCCTCATTTCTTTTTTATCTACGTCCTCGCTGTCTTGGGGTCAGCGATTCTTCCTTCAATTGAGCAGCTGAAAAATAAGTGGATTTTTATTGAAATTGTCCTGTTATTTTTTCCAACAAAAAATCCTCCTACCCGTATGAGGATAGGAGGATGTTGGTTACAGTTTAAAAAGGTACAAGGGTACCATGTAGCCCACACAACTTACTAACTAAGCGCACCTAGTGTTCTTTTGCATGATTCCTTCTTAGCCTCACGGGACTAAACTTAAAGGTTACAGTTATTTAGTTATTTTTCTTCTTAAAAAAGAGTTTACCTCTTCTTCAGAAAAAAATCAATGATTATTTCTTAATTGGTGTAAAGTTTTTTCAAAAACTTCTGGTAAAGGTGCTTCAAAGACTAATTGTTCACCTGTAGTAGGATGTGTAAAGCCTAATAACTTCGCATGTAAAAATTGTCCATTGCCAGGCAATGTTTTTTTCGGTCCATATAATGGATCTCCAGCTAATGGATAACCGATATATTTCATGTGAACACGGATTTGATGTGTCCGGCCTGTTTCTAGTTGTAATTCAACTAAGGTAAATGCATCAAAACGCTCTAAAACAGTAAAATGCGTGACTGCTTCTTTACCGCCTTCAATGACCGCTTGCATTTTGCGGTCAACCTTGGAACGACCAATAGGCGCATTTATTTCTCCCTTATCGTGAGGAATAACACCGTGGACCAAGGCAACGTATTTGCGTAACGATGTTTTTTCTTTTAGCTGTTTCGCTAATGATTCATGGGCTTGATCATTTTTAGCCACCATCAATAGCCCCGAAGTATCTTTATCAATTCGATGAACAATTCCTGGTCGCACCACATCATTAATCGCCGATAAGTGATCCGCATGATGAAGTAACGCGTTCACTAATGTACCCTTGGGATGCCCTGCCGAAGGATGAACAACCATGCCTTGAGGTTTGTTGACGACAATCACATCATTGTCTTCATAAACAATGGTCAAAGGAATATCCTCTGCTACCATATCTAGAGCTTCTGGTTCAGGAATTGTTACAACAATTTCATCGCCTGCTGTAACTTTGTAATTTGCGCGGACCGTTTCACCATTAACTGTTACGTGTTTTTCTTTTAACCATTGTTGAATTTGCGAGCGGGAATGATTGGGTAAATGTTCACTTAATACTTTGTCAATCCGGCCTTTTTCTGTTTGAATCGTTACGTTAATTTGTTCCATTTTTGCCTTCCTTTGCTGCTTTTTCATCTAAAATCAAATAAATAAATATACAAATAACGCCGACCACTAACGTACTATCTGCAACATTAAAAATAGGAAAATTCATAAAATCCGTTTGGAGCATGTCCACCACGTAGCCTAAACGTACACGATCAATAAAATTCCCAATGGCACCTGCTAAGACAAAAGATAAACCTACAGAATACCAGATACTTTTTTTATAATTCTTAATTAATAAATAAATAATCACGACACTAACAATTACTGTGATGACATAAAAGAATATCATCTTTCCTTCTAATAAGCTCCAAGCGGCTCCGGTATTTCTTAAATGGGTCAGCGACAAAAATCCAGGAATGAATTCTTTTGTTTCACCCAAAGAAATGTTTTGGACCGTCAAATATTTGCTCCATTGGTCAAGCCCTACTAATAAGGCACTGATTAAAAAATATACTACTAACAATCGCGTCATTCCTTTTCTCTATGAATACTTGCTAAATCTCTTGGTCGAACAATGCCTACTAACTCACCATTAGGATGGCCACTTTTACTAATAAGCACAGCTTCTAAGCGTGGCTGCTCCCGAAACATTTGTTCAACTTCAAAAACGGTTGCTTCAATTGAAACAAATTGATAGTTGCTGCGTTTATAATTTGATGCCAACAATTCTCGCACCGTTCGGTTGGCAATGTGAACTTCGCCTTTGGTGCTCTCAATGGCAAACCATACACCAATCCCTCGAACCGTGATTAATCCTTTAAATACACCTTTTTCATAAATCGGAAATTGGGAATATTGTTTTTTTGCAATAATCGTTAATAACGTTTCTAAAGAAGTGGTGATTTCAAAAGCTGTAACACGTTTCGCAAATTTAGGCACTACTTTTTCTGGTTTTGTTAAAGCTTGTTCAATCGTTTCAATTCGTTGAACTGCCCATTCGTTTGGCTCTGCAATTACAAAATCATCAGCAATTCGCTCATGAACGATGGCATTTCTTAACTGAGCCATTTGAAGCAAATCCTCTTCAAATTGAGCAATCTGTCCTTTTTCTTTTCGGGAAAGACGTCTTGTCATTTCACTGAATCCCATATTGACAGGATTGTTCAGTCTCTCTCTCATCCACTTTTCAATGCGATTAAAGTGTGCTAAAAATGTATCTGCTCGTTCCCCCATAGTCGTTGCTCCTTATAATAAACTACGCAATAAATTTCCGTCATTATTTTTTATTGAGCTACTTTCAAGTATATACTAAAAATAGGTCTAAGGAAAGAGCGGCTTTAAAAGAGACCGCTCGCTTGACCCGTTTCGTCCACATCCATATTTAACGCAGCAGGAACTTTCGGCAAGCCAGGCATCGTTAAAATGTCACCCGTTAACGCCACGATAAACCCTGCACCGATTTTTGGAACTAGTTCACGAATTGTAATCGTAAATCCTTCTGGCCGTCCTAATTTTTGAGGATCGTCAGAAAGTGAATACTGTGTCTTCGCCATGCAAATTGGTAATTGATCCCAACCATTTTTTGTAAAATCTGCGATTTGTTTTTGCGCTTTCGGAGAAAAAATCGCCTGTTCCCCGCCGTAAATCGTTTGTACAATGGCTTGAATTTTTTCTTCAATTGTTTGGCGAGGGTTATATAAAGGTTGAAACTGCTTTGTATTGGCTTCAATCTCTGCTACTACTGTTTTCGCTAGATTCGTGCCACCTGCGCCACCTTGCGCCCAAACACTTGTTAACTCGACGGGCACGCCTAACGCTTGGCAGGCTTCTTTCAACAGTTGAATTTCCTTCTCTGTATCCTGTGTAAATTCATTAATTGCAACAACTACTGGTACATCATAACGTTGCATGTTTTGAATATGTTTTTCTAAGTTGGTAAAGCCTTTTTGTAACGCTGGTAAATTTTCTTCTGCTAACTGATCTTTCGCCAAACCGCCATGCATTTTCAACGCGCGAATCGTTGCCACAATCACAACGGCATCGGGTGCTTTTCCTAAAGAAGGTACTTTAATATCTAAAAATTTTTCGCCACCCAAGTCGCCACCAAAACCTGCTTCTGTTACGACATAATCCCCTAGATGCAAAGCTGTTTTTGTCGCTAAAATACTGTTACATCCATGAGCGATATTGGCAAAAGGACCACCGTGAACAAAAGCTGGAGTTCCTTCAATCGTTTGAACTAAATTAGGTTTTAAGGCGTCTTTTAATAATAAAGTCAGGGCACCTGCCACGTTTAAATCTTTAACCGTCACCGGCTCTCTTTGGTCATTATAGGCGACAATAATCCGACTTAAGCGTTCTTTTAAGTCCGTTAAATTTTGCGCTAAACAAAGAATCGCCATAATTTCGCTCGCCACAGTAATATCGAAACCGTCTTCTCTTGGTACACCTTGGAAAGGACCGCCTAAACCAACAACGACCTGTCTGAGCGCACGATCATTTAGATCCACTGCCCGTTTCCAAATCACCCGTCGAAAATCAATCTTTAATTCATTTCCTTGCTGTAAATGATTATCTAGTAACGCAGCTAAGGCATTATTGGCTGTCGTAATCGCATGCATATCACCAGTAAAATGCAAATTAATTTCTTCCATTGGTAATACTTGTGCGTAACCACCACCTGTTGCGCCACCTTTAATCCCCATCACAGGACCTAATGATGGTTCTCTTAGGGCAATAACTGTTTTTTTATTGATTTGATTTAATGCATCTCCTAAACCAATGGTCACGGTTGACTTTCCTTCTCCTGCTGGTGTTGGATTAATCGATGTAACGAGGATTAATTTACCTTCTGGTTGCGCTTCTAAGGATTGAAGCGTTGGAAAATCTATTTTCGCTTTGTATTTTCCATAAAGTTCGAGCGAATCTTCTGAAAGACCGATTGTTTCGGCAATCTCTTGAATAGGTTTTAATGTTGCTGCTTGTGCAATGTTAATATCTGTCTTCATAACGGACCCCTTTTCAATTCTTTATCGTCTTTGTGACACATTGTTTCTTTTAAATTATAGCTTGTATTGAATAGAATGGCTAGAATAACCTTTTTTAAACAACCCAACCATTGACGTTTGGTAGCCTTTTCTCGTATAATGAAAGTGTCTTTACAAATCTAAAAGGAGCGTGAATTGGATGCAAAAAGGAATTGTCAAATGGTTCGATAACAGAAAAGGTTATGGTTTTATCGTTTACAACGAAGAAGATGAGATTTTTGTCCACTTCACTGCTATAGAAGGTGACGGATTCAAATCACTTGATGAGAATCAATCTGTAGAGTTCGAGATAATGGAAGGCAATCGTGGGCTACAAGCAGCACATGTCAAAAAAATAGATAACTAAAAAAGCTGAACCAACAACGCTTTGCTCCAAAAAGTAAGTAAACGTAGCGTTTGTTTCAGCTGATTATTTTAAGATTTTGAGAGTGGGTCACCAGTCGTTTCGACTTATGACTCACTCTTGTTTTTTTCTTCTTTTTTATGAAGGCCCAAAGAATGATCTTCTGCTACCTTCAATTCAGGCTTTTTTATCTTAAGTGCCTCAAGAAATAACGGAATCGTTTTCTTTTTCATTAAAAAGACTTTTGAGCCTTCCTTAAATTCTGAGGAAAAAATTTCGATGCTTTTTTCATTGTAGGTTACTTTTTCTATCTGAGAAAGCGGAAGTGCTTTTTTGCGAAACCATAAAACATCTCTGACAATTAAAGATGTTTCTGTCATGTTAAAAGACCGCGCAATTCCTAGATAAGCAAACACAAAAAATGGAACCATCACCAGATTACTAATCAAGTAAGGACCATTATTTTCCAATGCTAAAATTAAACTAATAAATAATATACAAAATGTGCAAGACCAGTAAATAATTGTTGATGCTAATTCTGGCTGCCAATAGAATTTCTGTTTTTTCATAAAGTGCCCTCACTACTTCTGGATCAACGCCGCTAAATTTAAATATGTTATAATAGTAACATACTTTTTTTAAGAACAAAAAGAAATTAGGAGTAATTTTATGTTAAGAATTTATGTAGATGCTGCAACAAAAGGCAATCCAGGTGAATCTGGCGGCGGTATCGTTTACCTCACCGACCAATCGCGGCAACAATTGCATGTGCCTTTAGGCATTGTTAGTAATCACGAAGCCGAATTTAAAGTGCTGATTGAAGCTTTAAAACAAGCGATTGCCAATGAAGACAATCAACAAACCGTTCTTCTCCACTCAGATAGTAAAATTGTTGTCCAAACAATTGAAAAAAACTATGCTAAAAACGAAAAGTACCAGCCTTATTTAGCAGAATATCAACAACTAGAAAAGAATTTTCCTTTGCTCTTAATCAAATGGCTACCTGAAAGTCAAAACAAAGCGGCCGATATGCTTGCACGGCAAGCATTACAAAAATTTTATTCCAATAAAAAGTAGCACTGTTTACTTAATGCTTTTCCTTTATTAATTTGATAATTAAACACGTGGAGCAAAAATTCCAAGTGATTTTTGCTCCACGTTTAAAAACAGATAAACGGTTCTGTCTCGACTTCTTCTTATAGCCACTTATTCTTTTGTCGTTATTTCCGCAAATTGTCCATTGGTTAGCGAAAGGATTGCTTCAGGAGCTAATTCAATTTGCATGCCACGTTTGCCTGCAGAAACAATAATTGCAGAATATTGTTGAGCTTCTTCAGCCAAATAGGTGGGAAATTGTTTTTTCATCCCAATTGGTGAACAGCCCCCACGAATATAGCCTGTGGTTGTTTCTAAATCTTTTAAGTGAAGCATTTCTACCTTTTTGTTGCCACTAGCTTTCGCTAATTTTTTCAAATCTAATTCTTGATTACCAGGAATGACAGCCACGACTGGACCTGTTTTATTACCTACTGTAACCAAGGTTTTAAAAATTCGTCCTTTTTCAATACCTAAACTTTCAGCGACACTTTCTGCACTTAAATGATCTTCACTCCAAGCGAATTCATATTCTTTATATGGTACTTTATGTTGTTCTACCATGCGCATCGCATTCGTTTTTTGTTGTGTTTTTTTCTTTGCCACTTTTTTCACCTTCTGAATCACTTGTTTTGTTCGAATGTCTTTAAATAATTTCTTAATACTTGTACGGATAGTTGGCCTGGTGCAGACGCTTGCTGGGCTGAGCCAAAAGTTAGTGCCGACCCGAACAGTTGACCTGTTACGCGACTAATCATCCCTAACTGTCCCATTGACATAGTAACGATTGGGACGGATGCATAATGGGTGTACATTTCATTGGTTGCTGAAAGTAACGTAAGTACATCTGTCGCATCTTGTGGCATCACAGCTATTTTACAAATATCCGCCTGACGCATTTGCATTTGGCGTAACCGCGCGACAATCTCCTCTTGCGACGGTGTTTTCTGAAAGTCGTGATTACAGAGAACAATTTTAATCCCCATCTTTTTAGCTTCGTGAATTAACGTATCTGCCGCCAGCGGATTCGCAAATAATTCAATATCTAATAAATCCAAGGCACCTTTTTTCACTAATTCATGATACAAAGCAAAATAATTTTCCTCAGAAAAAGCCATTTCGCCGCCTTCTTTTTGTGTACGAAAAGTTAACAATAACGGTTTTTGCCCCAACCGTTCCATTACTTGTTGTGAAAGATTACATACATCGGAAAAATCAGCGACATTTTCATAATAGTCTAAACGCCATTCCACCAAATCACAATCTAGTGTTTGGCTCGCCGTTGCTTCGGCCAAAATATCCTCGGCTGTTGGAGCAACAATGGGCAGCACAATTTTGGGATTCCCTTCACCTATTCGCACATTTTTGACTATAACTGGCTTCACAGTTCCACCTAACTTCCTCGTTTGTTTTTCTCTCTTCATATCATACCATTTCTCTTCTTTTTTGCAATTTAAAGAGCTACAAAGACACCTAGAATTAGGAATTTCCTAACACTAAATGCCTTTGTTTAGGTTATTTAACTCTTTCTGTTGTTACGTTAAACTTCCGTACTTTGTAACTGATACATATCCGCATAAAGGCCACCTTCTGCCAGTAACGTTTCGTGCGTTCCTCGTTCTACAATCTGCCCTTTGTCTAAAACTAAAATCAAGTTTGCGTCACGAATCGTCGAAAGGCGATGCGCAATCGCAATTGTCGTTCTCCCTTGACGCATTTTGGCTAATCCTTCTTGAATCAATCCTTCTGTTTCTGTATCAATATTAGCGGTTGCTTCATCTAAAACTAAAATTTTGGGATCAGTCACAATCGTTCGTGCAAACGAAATTAATTGACGTTGTCCGCTAGAATAACTAGCTCCTCGTTCAATGACTTTCGCATGATAGGTATTGGGTAACGTGTGGATAAATTTATCCGCCTGAACAAATTCCGCAGCCTGTTTAATTTGTTCATCTGTGATAGTTGGATTCAGTAAACGGATATTTCCAGCAATATCTCCATAAAACATGAAAGCGTCCTGTAATACTAAGCCCATCTTTTCCCGTAATTCTGTCATGGGAAAATCACGAATGTCACGATCATCAATTAAAATCTGCCCTTCATAAAATTCATAGAAACGCATGAGTACATTAATAATTGAACTTTTACCACTTCCTGTATGACCGACTAAAGCGACGGTTTCCCCGGGATTTGCGACAAAGCTAATATTTTTCAATACTTCGTTTTTGCCGTCATAAGAAAAAGTAACATTGCGAAATTCAATTTTCCCGCGAATAATTTCCCCATTCGCACCTACTGATTGTTGCGGCGTTAATTCTTCCGTATCCATAATTTTTAAAATACGACTACCTGCGACAATCCCATCTGTAAAGATACTTAGGAAGTCCATCATTTGTGTCATCGGATTAAAAAAAGCTTGGACATACGTTACAAAAGCATAAATCATCCCCGCTTCTACAGGAGAATGTAAAGCATCGATGCCAAACATAGTTAAGGCCAATGCAATCGCCAACGTATACAACAAATTAATGATAGGACTTAATAATAACGAATTCATACGAATCATTGCTACTCGTGTTTTTAAATAATCATCATTGGTTTCCTCAAATTCTTTTTCCAAACGCTTTTCTTGGCGAAATTGTTGAATGATTTGCATACCAGAGATGTATTCATTTAGTTTGGTGTTTAATTGACTTAATTTTTCCCGCATACTGCGATATAATTTTGAACTAAATTTTTGGTAATACCAAATTACAACTAATAAAATTGGCAAGAAAATTAGACAATAAAATGAAATTTCTGGACTGAGTTGAAACATTGCAAAAAATGACGAGATTACGGCAAAAATTCCTGTAATCACCATTAGGAATACATACCAGAATTCAAACAATGTTTCTGTGTCATTTGTAACACGAGACACCGTCGAACCCGCTGGTGTTTGATCAAAATAACGCATACCTAAAGTGTGTAATTTTTCAAATAATTTCACTCGTATATATTGATACGTTTTTAAAGAAGCCATCGAATACAAATACCATTGGAAAAACCAAACAATACTTTTGACAATGACACCAAAGAAATAAATAGCAGCAAAAGTTAGAATCACTTGCATTGTAGCAGTTTTAGGCGTTAAATAATTATCCATAAAAACTTGAATGACTCTAGGCAAAAGAATATTGATAATTGATAAGCCAAATGCAAAGAGAATAGCTGTGTAAAACATGCGTCGAAACGGTTTGGCAAAACGAAACAAACGCTGAACAATCGTTAATTGTTCTTTCATCGGTAATTCTCTGGACCATTCGGATTGATACTTTTCTTCCATTAACTCTCACTCCCTTCAATTTTCGCTTCTAATTGCTGTTTTTCCCACATCCGCTGATACCAACCCTTCTGAGCCAGTAACTCTGGATGCGTCCCCCGTTCAATAATTTTCCCTTCATCCAACACTAAGATTTCTTTTGCATGCATGACACTACTTAAACGATGCGCTGTAATGATAGTGGTTTTTTCTTGGCGCGTTTCTTTTAGATTTGATAAAATCGCCTCTTCAGTCTTCGCATCGACTGCAGATAAGGCATCGTCTAAAATTAACAATTCTGGTTCAACAATCAAGGCCCGTGCAATAGAAATCCGTTGTTTTTGTCCTCCAGAAAGCGAAACGCCACGTTCCCCAACCATTGTGTCATAGCCTTCAGGGAATGCTTTAATTTCTTGGTTAATAAATGCTAATGCTGCCGCTTGTTCAACTGCCGCTTGTTCCAAGTCTGGTTTAGCAAAACGAATGTTATCTCGTACCGTCATGGAAAAGAGAAAGTGGTCCTGTGGCACGTACCCCATTGCACCCATCAATGCATCTAATGTGTAATTTTTAATGTTATGTTTTCCAAAGGAAATCGTTCCTTGGTATTGGTCATATTCACGCATCAACAACTTCAAAATAGTGGTTTTACCAGCGCCTGTTTTACCAACAATCCCCAAGGTTTCTCCTTCTTGCAACGAAAATTGGATGTTTTCCAATGCCACTGCCTCTTCTTTTGGATAAGAAAAAGAATCAATCTTCATTGAAATTGTCCCTTGCGCCATTGTTTTGATGGCATTTCGTTCGATAATATGCGTTTTTTCATGTAATAATTCGTTCACACGATCGTAACTAGCATTCCCACGTTCTAACACATTAAATAAGCGCCCAATCGCAAACATTGGCCAAACTAGCATCCCAATATAGGCAATGAAAGAGACCAACTGACCTAAACTAATCGTTCCTTCCATGATGAAACGACCACCAATAATAATTGTCAAAACATAAGAAACACCAATAATCAGCGTAATAAACGGATCAAACAGTGCATCTAAAAAGTTCGTTCGTTTATTTTTGACGATAGCATCATCAATTTTCTCTGTAAAATCAGCAAGATCTTCTTTTTCTTGCCCAAATGTTTTAATGACTTTAATTCCAGTGATACTTTCTTGTGTTTTATCATTAATCGCTGAAAAAGCAGCTTGTGAATCTCGAAAGGCATCATGCAACTTAGAACCTAGAACTCGTGAAGTGACGGCTAATAAAGGCAGCGGTAATAAAGCAATTAATGTTAAGCGCCAATCGACAAATAGAACCATTGCGATAATCGTTGTTCCTCCCGTAATCACAGAGTCGGCAAACGTTAAAATCCCAGCTCCAGCCACATTTTGGATGGCATTTAAATCATTGGTTGCATGCGCCATCAAGTCACCTGTCCGATATTTCTGATAAAAGATGCTATCCATTTTTGTGAAATGATGAAATAATTGAGTCCGTAGCTCTTTTTCCAAACGAGCGGCACTCCCCCAAATATGCATCCGCCAAATATAGCGAAAAAGATATTGGGCAAGCCCAGCACCAATCAAGAGTGCAACCCACACAATAATTTTCGTTAAGCGAATTTCTTTGTTAACGATTTCATCTACAACGACGCCAATAACTTTGGGCGGGACTAATTGAACAAGAGCGACCATCATTAATGAGAAAACCCCAATAATATAACTTTTTTTCTCTTGCTTAAAAAACCAGCCTAATTTTTTGAATATGGACATTCAGTTGTCCCTCCTTTTACTTTGTTGTTCTACGAAGACTACTTTCGAGCTAGAAGGTTTCTTCGTTATTGTTGTTTTTGATTAAACGTTTCGCTCTTTTCCTCCTAGATTATCCTATTCTCCCGCAAAACAACAAAAAAACGGACTGAAAATCAGCCCGTTTTTACACTTATTCATGATTACCTGAATAACCTTTACTATTTTCCTTGGTTTTTCATTTGTTGCATCATTTGTCTAACCTTTTTCTCTGACGGTTTTTGACCCATTGATGCCATCATCATGCGTAACATATCCTCATTAACGGGAGGATTTTTTTTGAAATAATCTTGCATATATTTGCGTGCAAGGAAAAAGCCCCCTGCAGCGCCTACTAATAAAGCGATTACTGCGATTAATACTACCCAACCTGTTGCCATTGAAACTCTCTCCTCTCCGTATAGTTTTGCTCTCAATGAATTATTTTACTAGAAATAGCAAAAAAAGAAAAGTTCTTTTTGCGGGATTTCTCTTAAATAATGAAAAAAGTCTGATTTTTTTTGCAAAATAGTGATTAAAAGTCAAAAATATACGCTCTTAAATGTCAATAGGACCTTTAAGAGCGATTGTTGCTTTAGTTTTGTCCTTGAATTTTTTCTAATAATTCTGGATCAAATGTTTGATTTTTTAACATCGCAATTTCAAAGCCGTAAGGGGCCTTTTTATTTTTTTTGTCTTCTCCGACATAAGGTGTTTCTAAAATTTTTGGTAAAGCAGTTAATTTTTCATGGTGAACCACACCGTTTAAAGCTTCAAAACCAATAGTGCCAAAGCCAATATTGGCATGACGATCTTTATGTGAGCCCATAGGATTTTTAGAATCATTCACATGAATAACTTTTAAACGATCCAATCCGATAATTTTATCAAATTCAACTAATACGCCATCAAAATCATCTTTTACATTATACCCTGCATCATTAATGTGGCAAGTATCCAGAGTGACAGAAAGCTTATCATTTAGCGTAACTCCGTCAATAATCGCAGCTAGTTCGTCAAACGTACGGCCGATTTCGGTTCCTTTACCAGCCATTGTTTCTAAAGCGATTTGAGGGATTTGCTCTTTCCACAAGACTTCGTTTAGACCTTTAACAATTTGTTTAATGCCGGCTTCTGGACCTGCGCCAACATGCGCACCTGGGTGTAACGTGATTTGCGTTGCTCCCAACGCTTGTGCTCGCTCAATTTCTTGTCGCAAAAAGTCTACGGCAAAACCGAAATTTTCCGTTTTAATTGTATTGCCTAAATTAATAATATACGGGGCATGAACGACGATATTACTTAAATTGTGTTCCTTCATAAACGCTTGCCCAGCTTCAATATTCATTTCTTCAATCGGTTTCCGGCGCGTGTTTTGTGGCGCACCTGTATAAATCATAAAGGTTGTTGAGCCATAACTAGCCGCTTCCTCGGCAGAGCCTAATAGCATTTTCTTGCCACTCATACTAACGTGTGATCCTAATAACATGTGGTTCCTCCTAATAATTCTTCTTTTTCTTTTGGTAGTGTTGATACTGTTGCAGCCATTCTTCAAGCGTGATTTTTGTTACTAATTCGCCAATTAGTTCATAGGGTATTCGCTTAGGATTAGTGAAGCGAAGACAACTTTTCCCCATGTTTAGCTTTGTTGACACTTGTTCCTGATAGGCTTCTTGAAACCAACTTCGGACGGCTTCATTTCCCATTAATCCCATGTGATATAAAGCTACTTGCCTTTTAGTAGCGCCTAAGCTGATAAATGGTAACGGCTCATCACCACGGTTGAGATAGCCTTCTGGAAATACTGAAAGCGGCACAACAAAGGTTGGCATGCCATATTGCATTGTTAATTCAAATCCTGCTGGCAAATTTTGCGAAACGGCGTCTAATACTTGCTGATAAGCAATTCGCCATTTTGGTTCGACTGTTTCGATGTATGCTGTAACTGTTTCAATTGACTGCCCCATTATTTCTTCCTTTGCTGATAAAGAGCTTTGGTTTTATAGCCTTCTTTTAAAATGACTAACATTTCAGTTTGCCGCTTTTTCCGTGTCTCCGCTCGCTTTGCACTAAATACATACCGCGCCCACTCTTTTTGATAACCAGGCGTTAATGCAGCGAATGTCGCTGCAGCAGCTGGTTCTGTTTGTACCAACGCTTCAATTTCTGGTAAATATTGAACATAATCCCCAACAGCAGAACTGGTCTGATTCTTCGCTGGCTTTTTAAGAACATTCTTCATGCCGACAACCGTAAAAGTCTCATCTAAACTAACCATGCGATTAAATTTTAAGGTTGAGCCTTTAATATACCCATCTGTCTCGTTTACTTGTAATGTTGGAAAAATTTCATCTCGGTGGACAAAGGTTGGATACATTTTATTGCCTTTTTTCGGATAAGCCACATATAACAACCCATTTTCTACTAAATGTTGACCTTCAATCACCATTGAAACAATCTCTTGAAATTCCGCCATCGTTTTCACAAATGCAAAAATCAGCTCAACTGGTTCTGAGGGTAATTGCTGCGCGGCTGAAGCAAATTCAGATAGATACTCTCCCTGTGGTCTATTTAAAATAACTAGTTGCTGATACTTCGTTAAGTTTAACTTTTCGACAATTGATTTCATAACCTACTCCTTATAGCGACTGCACTTTTTATTCTAGCATAGCACAAGTTATCTGTAATTGAATATGCCCAATAGTAAAAAAGAGTTTTTTGTAACAGAATTAATCCCAATTTATCTTTTTTAAAAGCGAAAGCTTGGAACCTGTTGTCTAAACGACCTTCGTTCCAAGCTTTCATTTTTTTAGTATTTTAACAAGAAATATTTTTTCTTCCCGCGACGAATCACAGTAAATTGTCCTTCGATTTTATCAGTTTCTGTCAATTCAGCTGCTAAATCTTGTCGACGTTCTCCATTGACGTAAATCGCTCCATTTTGAACATCTTCACGGGCTTGACGTTTGGATGGTTCTATTTTTGAGGTAACTAATAAGTCGACTAAACTTAATTGATCCTCTGGTTGCACCTCATACGTTGGTACATCTTTAAAGCCTTGTTTAATTTCTTCTGCTGTTAAGCTTTGGATATCCCCGCTGAATAAAGCTTCTGAAATTTTAACCGCTTGATGATAGGCTGCTTCACCGTGGACTAAAGTAGTCACTTCTTTGGCTAACGCTTTTTGCGCAGCACGTTGACCTGGGTTCGCTGTAAATTCTTCTTCAATTGTTGCAATTTCATCCAATGTTAAGAAAGTAAAGTATTTCAAGAATTTCACGACATCACGATCATCTGTGTTAATCCAGAATTGATAAAATTCATATGGCGAAGTTTTTTCCGCATCTAGCCAAACTGCGTTTCCTTCTGTTTTACCAAATTTGGTACCATCTGCTTTTGTAATTAAAGGCATGGTTAAGCCGAATCCTTGAACTTCTTGTTCTCGGCGTAATAATTCAATCCCTGAAGTAATGTTCCCCCATTGATCACTGCCGCCTAATTGCAATAAACAGCCTTCTGTTTCGTACAATTTCAAGAAATCATACGCTTGTAATAATTGATACGCAAATTCAGTATAAGAAATTCCTGTTTCGATTCGGCGTTTCACGCTTTCTTTACTCATCATATAGTTAATTGTAAAGTTTTTTCCAACATCACGTAAGAAATCAATTAACGAAAGCTCTCCAAGCCAATCATAGTTATTTGCTAGAATCGCTGGATTTTTTTCATCTTCAAAATCGATAAAACGTGACAACTGGCCCTTAATACTTTCAGACCAAGCTTTCACTGTATCAAGTGTGTTTAAACTACGCTCTGCATCTTTGAATGATGGATCACCAATCATGCCTGTTCCGCCACCAACTAAAGCAATGGGCACATGACCATTTTGTTGGAAACGACGTAACATAAGAATTGGGAGTAGATGCCCGATGTGTAAACTGTCTGCCGTTGGATCAAAGCCGATATATAATTTAACAGATTCTTCATTTAATTGTTTTTGTAAGGCTTCTTCATCTGTGACTTGGTAGACCAACCCACGGGCTTTTAATTCTTCAAAAAAAGCTGAATTCATGATTTTCCTCCTATAGTAAAACATAATAATAGATCAAATTCCCCTATTCATAGTAACCGATTCTGTCACACTTGAAAAGTCAAAAAATGAGATTTCCCTATTTTCTCTTAAGTTTTTTCAACAAAAAATGGCAATTGGTGTAGAAACTATTCATAGAAGCTTTTTTTTGCTATAATAACACAGAATGTATCATTTTATTGAGGTGAAGCTTTTGAAAAATAATTCAAGTAACAATAAGCAAAAACCAACGACCTCTTCTGGCGGCAATGTCTTTTTACTTATTTTAAATGTCATTATTCGCGTTTTTCAGTCATTAGTGGTTTTTGGGGTTATTCTGATTGTCTTAGGTGGCTCTCTTGGCTTAGGTATTGGAATGGGCTATTTTGCTTTTCTAGTTGAAGATACACAGCCCCCAACGAAGGAAGAATTGCAAAAAGAAATCAGTGATATTACCGAAGTGTCAAAAATGACTTACGCAGATGGTACTCCGATTGCTAACATCAAATCAGATTTAATTCGGACACGAATTAATGGCGATCAAATGTCTCCATTGCTAAAAAAAGCCATTATTTCAACAGAAGATGAATATTTTGAAGAACATCATGGGGTGGTACCAAAAGCGCTAGTTCGAGCGTTGATTTCTGATGCGACAGGTATCGGCGGTTCTTCTGGTGGTTCAACATTGACTCAGCAATTGGTCAAGCAACAGATTTTAACTGACGAAACGACTTTTAAACGGAAAGCCAACGAAATTTTATTAGCTTTACGTATTGAAAAATACTTTTCTAAGGACGAAATCGTGACAACTTATCTAAATGTCTCCCCTTTTGGTCGTAATAACAAAGGTGAAAATATTGCAGGCGTGGAAGAAGCAGCCAAAGGACTCTTTGGTAAAAGTGCCAAGGACTTGAATCTTCCTCAAGCGGCCTTTATCGCAGGTCTTCCCCAAAGTCCTATTGTTTACACGCCCTATACTAACACTGGTGCCTTGAAAGACGATTTGTCTTTAGGAATGAAGAGAAAAGATTTTGTTCTTTTCAGTATGTACCGAGAAAAAGCTATTTCGCAAAAGGAATATGAAGAAGCCAAAGCTTACGACTTGAAAAAAGACTTTTTACCAACAGAGCAGGCCAATGTCAATACAGAAGGCTATCTATACTACACGGTGTTAGATAAAGCAGTTGAGATTGTCATGGATTTAGATATGAAAAAAGCTAAAGTTAATCGTGATGATTTAGATCAAGTTGGTTTAGATCAATATGAAGAACAAGCACGTCGCGAAATCCAGTCGCAAGGCTATACAATCCAATCGACCATTGATCAGAATATTTACAACACGATGCAAACCGCTGTCGCAAATTATGGTTATTTGCTTGATGATGGCACTGCAGATGTCAATGGGAATACAATGATTGAAACTGGCAATATTTTAATGGATAACGCTACTGGTCGTATCCTTGGTTTTATCGGCGGCAGAAACTTCGATATAAATCAAAACAACCATGCCTTTAATGCCGATCGTCAAGTTGGTTCTACGATTAAACCAATTTCTGTCTATGGTCCTGCGATTGATCAAGGACTCATTGGTTCTGAAAGTCGTCTGGCCAACTACCCAACGACTTATGCTGATGGTCGTGAATTTGTGAACTCAACAACTGTGGATTTAAATCAATTCGTGACTGTTCGGAATGCCTTGAATTGGTCTTTCAATATACCTGTCGTTCATGTTAATAATGAGCTAAGGAAAAAAATGGGTGATGATAATTTTTCTTATAATCACTACTTAAGCAAAATGAACTATCCAGCTTCAGATGCTTGGGCTTACGAATCTGCACCTTTGGGTCCAGTAGAAACAAATGTTGTAACTCAAACAAACGGTTTCCAAGCACTTGCTAACAAAGGGAAATATCAAAAAGCCTACATGATTGAAAAAATTACAGACAATAGCGGACATGTGGTCTACGAACACAAAGATGAAGGAACGCAAGTTTATTCACCGGCGACCGCTTCTATTATGAATGACTTGTTGCGTTCAGTGGTGGATTCTGCGAATACGACAAAATTCAAACCAACGTTAGCTGGCTTGAATCCTCATTTAGCCAGTGCTGATTGGGTCGGAAAAACTGGGACAACTGATGAGTTTAAAGATTCATGGCTGATTGTCTCTACTCCAACTGTGACACTAAGTTCTTGGACGGGACATGATCTACCAGCGCCAATGACGACAACCAGCGGCGACAATAACGGGAATTATATGGCGAACTTAGCTAATGCGCTGTACTATGCGAATCCAGAATTGTTTGGCATTGGTCAAAAATTTGAATTAGACCCAAGTGTCATTAAATCAAAAGTTTCTGAATTTACTGGTGAAAAACCTGGCTCAATTACCTATAATGGTGCTAAGTTCAATACACCTGGCAAAACAACGACTTCATACTATGCCAAAGATGGTGCACCACAAAGTACCTATAAATTTGGGATCGGTGGAACAGACAGCAATTACGCTTCTTACTGGGGAAATCTTGCTCCACGTGCCACTACAAATAATAACAACAACAATAAAAACAACGATAATAAAAAGAACAACTAAAGAATTTGGTAAGTTAAGCTTGCAACCAAAATTATGTAAAAAAGTAGAGACGTAATCCATCAATTGATGAATTATGTCTCTACTTTTATTGCTTCTCTTATTCTTTACCATCGATACTAGCTCGAGCTATTCAAAAATAGCTCCTACATTTAATGAAATAATATGCAGCAATCAACCTATTTTAACTAAAATAATCCCTTTCTGTTTCTCAAAACAATAGCAGATACTATTAAACTTATTAATACATAGACAACTATCATCTTTAAAGAAAAATCAAATGTGAGACCTATCTCATCCATCGGCTCATACCCATTTCCTCCATTAATAATTTTAGGAAAATTCATATAAGCTGTAAAGAAAAATTTATTGGAAATCAGGCTAACTCCTGAAGATAATACCACACCAACAATTAGCAAGCTATGAACAATCAAATTTCCAGTAAACAGCGAAAGCAAGAAACTGAATACTGTCAATGCTAATAACAGCATACCAAACATAATTAGGCTTCTCGACAAATAGTTAGAAAGAGAAATGATTGTAACACTTTGTCCCTTTTCAATAATCGCGACTGGATAATCAGGGTTTCCCAGACCATTTTTGAAAAATGCACTGATTACAGAAAGAAAGATTGACAGATAAGAAACCAATCCGACTGTAAACAAAATACTACTTATTTTAATAGAATATTTTTTCCATAGTTTTAAGGGAAGTCCATTCCATAAAGAAACAGTATTTTTTCTTTTTTCTAAAGTTGCGAGCGCTATAATCATTAAACTAGGGATAATTAATAATAATGTGTATGGAAAATCCATCGATAAAAGAAAACCTAGGTAATTCAAAGCAGGCATTTTAGCAACTTCAGAAGAATCCACTTGTTTGATCCTGTTTTCAGATAAATATTGTAATTCTTTGACTCTTTTTTGTTGCTCAATAATTGGTATACTATACAACGTTCCTTTTAACATTGCATTTAAATTACTTTCTTCCAATTTTTTCTCAGCTTCTAATAAAGCCCATTCATCACCAATTTTGATGGCATTAATTGCTTTCCTTAATTGCTCACTTTCATCTTCTATCTCATTTAAAGTTTCTTTTGCTGCAGGTTCATTTTTCATTTTTCCTTTCGCTTGTTCGTTATTTTTGATTCGGTTTTCATATTGCATTTCTTTAAAAGAAAGTTGTTGGGGTTGAGCTAGCAGCGGATAAATTAACATTAAAATAAAGGCTATAAACACAAACCACAGACTCTTCTCTTTCAATATTTTTATCGTTTCTATCTTAAGCATTTCTCTCTTCTCCTCTTAAATATAAGTTATCATATTGTTCACGTAAAGAAAGGTTACGTTGATCGTTCTCAACCAGCTTTTTATTTTTCATAAATAAAATACGTGTACATGTGTGTTCAACATTATACAAATCATGAGAAGATAAAATAACTATTTTATCTTTATAAACTATTTCTTTTAAGCACATTATGAATAAACTAACACTAGTAGGATCCAATCCATTAAAAGGTTCGTCTAACAAAAGTATTGTTGCATCACTTGCTAGATACATTGCTAATAATACATGTTGTTTCATTCCAAGAGATAATTTTTTTATTGTTCTATTTTGATATTCTTTCATCTTTAATTGTTCAAAAATATGCTCTATATCGCTATTGCTTTTCCAAGCGGCTTTAATATATTCAAGATGTTCTTTCGGCGTCAAATAATCATATAAATTTTTACTACTTTCAAGAAAAAATAGTTCTTTTAAATACGTTGCACTTCTACTATTGTAATCAATCTTATTTAAACTAATATTTCCATTTTTTCTAGGGATTAAACCAGATATAGCTTTAAAAAACGTGGTTTTTCCAGTTCCATTAGGAGCAACTAAGCCAATTATTTCACCAAATTCAGCTTGCATAGATAAATTTTCTATAATTGTTCTATTACCATACTCGACAGT
>OKEZ01000010.1_pt1 | contig 95893 bp, 89 predicted proteins | sample 1614431 | NCBI WGS metagenome assembly OKEZ01 (sample SAMN04436938, study PRJEB24849) | human gut metagenome | biome: human gut; feature: NICU; material: stool | host: Homo sapiens | place: USA: Saint Louis, MO | collected 2012-06-23
GCAGCTATCTGAACGCCCTCGGCGAAGCGCTGAAGCTCCCGCAGGAAGTGCGTGAAGACAAAGAAGGCTATTTCTTTGGCAATATTCTATGGAAGACGCGCGCGGCCTTGGACCTGCTGGTCGGCCATAAGCTGGCAAAAGGTCGTCCCGAACACCCACTATTGCAAGTTGGCGACACCGTTGATAGCTGGAAAGTCATCATCGTTGAGCCGGAGAAACAGCTGACGCTGCTGTTTGGGATGAAAGCACCGGGATTGGGTCGCCTGAGCTTCACACTGGAAGATAAAGGCGATCATCGACGCATTGATGTACGCGCCTGGTGGCATCCGCACGGTATGCCTGGCCTCTTCTACTGGCTGTTGATGATCCCCGCGCACCTGTTCATTTTCAGGGGGATGGCGAAGCGTATAGCCAAACTTGCAGAACAAATCACAGACTAATGATAAAAAGAGCCTGTATTCTTTCATGTTTCCCATTGCATACAGGCGTATTTCACGGAAGAATGCGCACGACGTTTTTTAAACACAGTGGATTGATATGAAGGTACTGGTTACCGGAGCCACCAGCGGCTTGGGCCGAAACGCGGTTGAGTTTTTATGCAGCAAAGGCGTCAGCGTCAGAGCCACCGGTCGCAACGAAGCGATGGGCAAGCTGCTGGAGAAAATGGGCGCAGAGTTTGTGCATGCGGATTTGACCGAGCTGGTTTCTTCGCAAGCAAAAGTGATGCTTGCCGGCATCGACACGCTGTGGCACTGCTCCAGTTTTACCTCACCGTGGGGAACTCAGGAAGCCTTCGATCTGGCCAACGTTCGCGCAACTCGCCGTCTGGGCGAGTGGGCCGTGGCCTGGGGCGTTCGCAACTTCATTCATATCTCCTCGCCGTCGCTCTATTTTGATTATCACCACCATCGCGATATCAAAGAGGACTTTCGCCCGCACCGCTTCGCCAATGAATTTGCCCGCAGCAAAGCAGCTGGCGAAGACGTGATCGCGTTGCTGGCGCAGGCCAACCCGCAGACGCGTTTTACGGTATTGCGTCCGCAAAGCCTGTTCGGACCACACGATAAGGTCTTTATCCCGCGCCTGGCCCATATGATGTACCACTATGGCAGCATCCTGTTGCCGCACGGCGGAAGTGCGCTGGTAGATATGACCTACTACGAAAATGCAGTGCACGCGATGTGGCTGGCAAGTCAGCAAGCCTGCGATAAGCTGCCGTCAGGTCGCGCGTACAACATTACCAACGGCGAGCATCGCACTCTGCGCAGCATTGTGCAGAAGCTCATCGACGAGCTGAATATTGATTGTCGGATCCGCTCCGTTCCCTACCCGATGCTGGACATGATTGCCCGCAGCATGGAGCGTTTAGGCAATAAATCGGCAAAAGAGCCAAAGCTGACGCATTACGGCGTCTCGAAGCTAAATTTTGATTTTACGCTGGATACTACCCGCGCTCAGGAAGAGTTGGGTTATCAGCCCATTGTGACGCTGGATGCAGGGATTGAACGTACCGCGGCCTGGCTGCGCGACCACGGTAAGCTGCCGCGTTAACCATTGCCGGATGGCGGCGCAAGCGCCTTATCCGGCCTACAAAATCCAGCCTAAATTAGCCGTAGGCCTGATAAGCGAAGCACCATCAGGCATTGGTGTTCTGCGTTAACCCTGCCCGTATTTTTCCAGTAACGCTTCGGCAATCGCCTGAGTTTCCGCATCCGCCACGCCGTTCCACAGCGTCGGGCGGAAGTGCATCTGGAAGGCCATAATCACCCGCTGCTGTTCGCGCGGCGTCATATCAGATTTTATCTCATAGCCGTAACGCGACAGCAGATCGAGTAAAGATTCGGTTGCTACCGGCGTATGAGGTGCTCGCCCGGCAAGATAAAACGCTACGCGCTGAGTGTCCGGCCACGCGCCAATTCCCTGTTCGGCCAGCACTTTCCATGGGAAAAGCGGTCCAGGATCGTCCTTACGTTGCGGCGCGATGTCCGCATGGGCTACCACGTTCTGCGGTTTTATGTCGTAGCGGGCGATAATATCTTTCGCCAATGGGATCAGCGCCTGAATCTGCGCGGGTTCAAACGGCGCAAAATATTTTATCCCTGCCGATTTTTGCCAGCCGCGGTTTTCCAGCTCAATGCCAATTGAGGTATCGTTAATACGCGTAGCGCCACGCCAGAAGCTAATCCCCGCATGCCAGGCCAGATCTTTTTCCGGCACCAGTTGCCAGATACGCGGTTTGCCGTGGTAGAGCGGCGGCACAGCCGGGATCAAATAGTGCGAGCTGACGTTTTTATCGGTCAGCGTAGCCAGAGAAGAGTCAAAATCATCGGCCGTGTAATGGATAACCAGCACTTTAATGCGTGGATAAGCAGCCTGTGCCTGACGGCGGGTATCTAACTGATACCCGTCTTTGTCGACAATCCCTTTTTCGCCAGCACATCCCACCAGCAACAGCGTAAATGCCAGCAGACACAACAGACGCTTCATCGGCGAGTTTTCACCGCGGTACCGCTGACGCTCACCATTAGCATACTGCCGTCTTTGCCCACGGTTTCGTAATCAATATCAATACCGACCACCGCATCAGCACCCAGCGCTTTGGCCTGTTCGCCCAACTCCTGGAAAGCAATTTCACGCGCTTTACGCAGCTCTTTTTCATACGCGCCGGAGCGACCGCCGACAATATCGCGAATGCCGGCGAAAAAATCGCGGAAGATATTCGCGCCTAAAATGGCTTCGCCAGTCACAACACCGCAGTATTCCACGATGCTCTGCCCTTCCAGCGTAGGGGTAGTCGAAAACTGCATGGTTAATCTCCTTTTTGCGCTAAGAGCACGATCTCAAAAGCATTATCGAACCGATCCACTATCATTGAAAGGATATATTCTATCAACGTAGAACACTAATAGTAGAAAGCTAATAAGGAAATCATTATGCGCTACTCGAAACTCTCTCTGCTGGTTCCCTGTGCACTCCTTCTCAGCGCCTGTACGACCGTGACGCCGGTCTATAAAGATAACGGCACGCGTAGCGGTTCATGCGTAGAAGGCGGGCCAGACAGCGTGGCTCAACAATTCTATGATTACCGTATTCAGCATCGAAACAATGATCTTACCCCACTTCGTCCATACCTTAGCGACAACCTGGCTAAACTGCTGACCGACGCCAGCCGCGATAATGCACACCGCGACCTGTTTAACAGCGATCCGTTCTCCAGTCGGGCTACGTTACCGGACAGTGCCAGCGTCGCCAGCGCATCGACTATTCCGAATAGTGATGCACGCAACATTCCGCTACGCGTAGAGCTGAAACAGGGTGACCAGAGCTGGCGTGATGAAGTGCTGATGATCCGCGAAGGCCAGTGCTGGGTCGTTGATGATGTCCGCTATCTGGGCGGCAGCGTACACGCGCCAGCCGGGACGTTGCGCCAGTCTGTCGAAAACCGTTAATCGCGCCATTTACTCGCCCAAATCATAACCCCCATTAATTGTCTGGCATTCTGCATAGAATGCCGACAATTATTCTTGCCCACTGGTGGCCCCGCTATTTTGTGCTATGTTTAGAGAAGAATGCGGTTTGCATTTAACTTTTAACGCATAAATATTGCATAACTATTCTGTCAAAGGTAGTATCTGCGGCTTCAATAGCTATCAGACTGCCAGTATCGAGTGTCAATGAGTATTCAATTAAACGGCATTAACTGCTTCTACGGCGCGCATCAGGCGCTGTTCGATATCACGCTGGATTGCCCTCAGGGTGAAACACTGGTGTTACTTGGCCCAAGTGGAGCCGGGAAAAGCTCGCTACTGCGCGTACTCAACCTGCTTGAGATGCCGCGCTCGGGCACGCTCTCTATTGCGGGTAACCGTTTCGACTTCACGAAAACCCCGTCAGATAAAGCCATTCGGGATCTGCGTCAAAACGTGGGCATGGTCTTCCAGCAATATAATCTTTGGCCGCATCTCACGGTGGTGCAGAACCTGATTGAAGCGCCCTGCCGCGTACTGGGTCTGACAAAAGAGCAAGCGATGGCGCGTGCCGAGAAACTGCTGGAACGACTGCGTCTGAAGCCGTACAGCGATCGCTATCCACTGCATCTGTCCGGCGGCCAGCAGCAGCGTGTGGCCATTGCCCGCGCGTTGATGATGGAACCACAGGTGCTGCTGTTTGATGAGCCTACCGCAGCGCTTGACCCGGAAATCACCGCCCAAATCGTCAGCATCATTCGTGAGCTGGCGGAAACCAATATTACTCAGGTGATCGTCACCCACGAAGTGGAAGTTGCTCGTAAAACGGCCAGTCGCGTGGTGTACATGGAAAACGGTCATATCGTCGAGTTTGGGGATGCGAGCTGCTTTGCCAACCCGCAAACCGAAGCGTTTAAAAACTATCTTTCTCACTAAGATTCGGGACAATACAATGAAAAAAGTTCTGATTGCCGCGCTAATCGCAGGTTTTAGTCTTTCCGCTACCGCAGCCCAAACCATTCGTTTCGCCACCGAAGCGTCTTATCCTCCGTTTGAATCGATCGATGCTAACAACAAAATCGTAGGGTTTGACGTTGATCTGGCGAATGCGCTGTGTAAAGAGATTGACGCTACCTGTACCTTCACCAATCAGGCCTTCGACAGCCTGATCCCGAGCCTGAAATTCCGTCGTTTTGACGCGGTGATGGCCGGTATGGACATCACGCCTGAGCGTGAAAAACAGGTTCTGTTCACCACCCCTTACTACGACAACTCTGCGCTGTTTGTTGGCCAACTGGGTAAATACACCAGCATTGATCAGTTGAAAGGCAAAAAAGTCGGCGTTCAAAACGGGACGACGCACCAGAAATTCATCATGGATAAACATCCGGAAGTGACTACCGTGCCGTATGACAGCTATCAGAATGCCAAACTCGATCTGCAAAACGGTCGTATTGACGGCGTCTTTGGTGATACCGCAGTAGTAACAGAGTGGCTGAAAGACAATCCAAAACTGGCCGCGGTTGGCGACAAAGTCACGGATAAAGATTACTTCGGTACTGGTCTGGGCATCGCTGTGCGCCAGGGCAATACCGAGCTGCAGCAGAAATTTAACGCTGCGCTGGAAAAAGTGAAGAAAGATGGGACTTACGAGACCATCTACAATAAATGGTTCCAGAAGTAATATTTGATGAATGAATTTTTTCCTTTAGCAAGCGCCGCCGGGATGACAGTCGGCCTTGCCGTTTGTGCGCTGATCATTGGCCTTGCGCTCGCCATGTTTTTTGCCGTCTGGGAGTCAGTAAAATGGCGCCCGGTGGCATGGGCGGGCTCGGCCCTGGTCACCATCCTGCGCGGTCTGCCAGAAATTCTGGTGGTTCTGTTTATCTATTTCGGCTCCTCACAACTGCTGCTGACGCTGGCCGATGGCTTTACGATCAATCTCGGGTTTGTACAAATCCCGGTTCAGATGCAGATCGAAAACTTCGACGTCAGCCCGTTCCTGTGCGGTGTCATTGCACTGTCATTGCTGTATGCCGCTTACGCGTCGCAAACGCTGCGTGGCGCGCTGAAGGCCGTGCCACTCGGGCAATGGGAGTCAGGTCAGGCGTTAGGTTTGTCTAAAGCCGCGATCTTCTTTCGTCTGGTGATGCCGCAGATGTGGCGTCATGCCTTACCGGGACTGGGTAACCAGTGGCTGGTATTGCTGAAAGATACCGCGCTGGTCAGCCTTATCAGCGTGAACGATCTTATGTTGCAAACCAAGAGCATCGCTACCCGTACCCAGGAGCCGTTTACCTGGTACATTGTGGCGGCCGCTATTTACTTGGTGATTACGCTGGTGAGTCAGTACATTCTCAAACGCATTGACCTGCGCGCGACACGTTTTGAGCGGAGACCAGGCTGATGCTTGAGTATTTACCTGAATTGTTGAAAGGGCTGCATACAAGCCTGACGCTGACGGTCGCCTCCATCGTGGTTGCTCTGGTACTGGCGCTGATCTTCACCGTCATCCTGACGCTGAAAACGCCGGTACTGGTGTGGCTGGTTCGCGCTTATATCACGCTGTTTACCGGTACACCGCTGCTGGTGCAAATCTTCCTGATCTACTACGGACCAGGACAGTTTCCGGCATTGCAAGAATATCCGGTACTGTGGCATCTGCTCTCTGAACCCTGGTTATGCGCCTTAATTGCGCTGTCGTTAAACAGTGCTGCCTACACTACGCAACTGTTCTACGGCGCTATCCGTGCAATCCCGGAAGGCCAGTGGCAGTCCTGCGGTGCATTGGGGATGAGCAAAAAGGATACGCTGGCGATTCTGTTGCCGTACGCCTTTAAACGCGCCCTCTCCTCATATTCCAACGAAGTGGTGCTGGTATTTAAAAGTACCTCACTGGCTTACACCATCACCCTGATGGAAGTCATGGGTTATAGCCAGCTGCTGTACGGTCGTACTTATGACGTTATGGTATTCGGTGCTGCGGGTGTGATTTACCTGATCGTCAACGGCTTGCTGACGCTGATGATGCGCCTAATCGAACGTAAAGCGCTGGCGTTTGAACACCGGAATTAAGCATATGCCTGATGGCGCTACGCTTATCAGGCCTACGGTTCATGCACCTTTTGTAGGCCGGATAAGGTGCTAGCACCACCATCCGGCAAATATGCATAAATTAAAACAATAAAGACGGACAACAACCTAAATTGTCCGTCTTTTTTTATGCCATTAAAAATATTTAATCATTTTTATTGCATATAAATTCATTAAATGGCATTGTTAATCCACGCCGCAGACACGGTAAATAATCATAAGATTGACAGACGGGAGTTCCACCATGAAAAAGTTAGTACTGGCCGCATTACTTGCTACTTTCGCCGCTGGCGCCTCAGCTGCTGATAAAATTAGTTTCGGTGTATCAGCCACGTATCCGCCATTTGAATCACTGGACGCTAGTAATAAAATTGTCGGTTTTGACATCGACCTGGCAACGGCGCTGTGCAAACAAATGCAGGCAGAATGTACTTTCACCAATCACGCTTTCGATAGCCTGATCCCCGCGCTGAAATTCAAGAAATATGATGCGGTTATTTCCGGAATGGATATCACACCAGAGCGTAGCAAGCAGGTTGCATTTACTCAGCCTTACTATGCCAACTCCGCGCTGGTGATTGCGAAAAAAGACACCTATAAAACCTTTGCCGACCTGAAAGGTAAGCGCATCGGTATGGAAAACGGCACCACCCATCAGAAATACCTGCAGGATAAACATCCTGAGGTGAAAACCGTGGCCTACGATAGCTATCAGAATGCGATTATCGACCTGAAAAATGGCCGTATTGATGGCGTATTTGGCGATACTGCTGTGGTTAACGAGTGGCTGAAAACCAACCCGCAGTTAGGCGTAGCCACTGACAAAGTAACCGACCCGCAATACTTCGGTACTGGCCTTGGCATCGCGGTTCGCCCGGATAACAAAGCCCTGCTGGAAAAACTGAACAGCGCGCTGGCGGCAATCAAAGCTGACGGCACGTACAAGAAAATCAGCGATCAGTGGTTCCCGCAGTAACGTCTGCCCAATCTGAAAAGCCGCGCTCTGCGGCTTTTTTTATCTCTTCGCCTGCGCTTTCAGTCAGTTCTTACGCCATAAACACTTTCCTGGCATACACTTGTTAAAACGAAAAAAAGTGAGGCAAACGGATGATAGCGTTCCCTGCCAGTTTACTGATCCTCAATGGAAAAAGTGCTGATAATCTCCCCCTGCGTGATGCCATTGCGAAGCTTCGCGATGAAGGCGTGGAAATCCATGTTCGCGTGACCTGGGAAAAAGGCGATGCCCAACGCTACGTTGATGAAGCTCGTCAGCTAGGCGTTGAAACGGTGATTGCCGGCGGCGGCGACGGCACCATCAACGAAGTTTCGACGGCGCTGATCCAGTCGCAGGGCGACAATATTCCGGCGCTGGGTATTTTACCGTTGGGAACGGCAAATGATTTTGCCACCAGCGTGGGGATACCCGACGACCTTGATAAGGCGTTAAAGCTGGCTATCGCCGCAAATGCGACAGCGATCGATATGGTGCAGGTCAATGATAAAACCTGTTTTATCAACATGGCGACCGGCGGCTTCGGCACACGTATCACTACCGAAACGCCGGAAAAACTCAAAGCTGCGTTGGGTGGCGTATCATACTTTATCCACGGATTAATGCGCATGGATACGCTCAAACCCGACGTCTGCGATATTCGTGGGGAAGATTTTCACTGGCAGGGTAAGGCGCTGGTGATTGGTATCGGTAATGGTCGTCAGGCTGGTGGCGGGCAACAGCTTTGCCCAACGGCGCTGATCAACGATGGTCTGTTGCAACTGCGCATTTTTACCGGCGAAGAACTGTTGCCAGGGCTGCTTTCGGCGTTAACGCAATCCGAAGACAACCCTAACATCATCGAGGGCGCATCATCGTGGTTTGATATCCGCGCCCCACACGAAATTACCTTTAATCTTGACGGCGAACCGCTCAGCGGACAGGAGTTTCATATTGAAATCCTGCCTGAGGCGTTACGTTGCAGACTGCCGCCGGGTTGTCCACTGTTGCGCTAACACAACGACACCCCGGCTGTAATCAGGCGATGGTAACTTTGCTGTCCAGATAAACATCCTGCACGGCGTTAATCAGCTTAACGCCGTCGGCCATGGTTTTCTTGAATGCTTTGCGTCCAAGAATCAGCCCCATGCCGCCTGCTCGTTTGTTAATCACCGCCGTACGTACCGCATCACTGAGATCGGTTTCGCCGCCAGCCGCGCCGCCGGAGTTAATTAACCCGGCGCGCCCCATATAACAGTTCGCCAGTTGATAACGTACCAGGTCAATTGGATTCTCGCTGGTCAATTTGGTGTAGACGCGATCGTCGGTGTAGCCAAAATTAACCGCTTTATACCCACCGTTATTTTCCGCCATTTTCTGCTTAACGATATCCGCTCCGATAGTGGCAGCCAGATGGTTAGCCTGTCCGGTAAGATCGGCAGAAACATGGTAATCCACGCCATCTTTTTTAAACGCGGAGTTACGCAGATACGCCCACAGCACGGTAACCATACCCAGCTCATGGGCGCGCTCAAACGCGGCCGAAATCTCCTCAATCTGGCGGCGAGATTCCTCAGAACCGAAATAGATGGTTGCCCCTACCGCAACCGCGCCCATATTGAACGCCTGCTCTACGCTGGCATACAGCGTCTGGTCGAACGTATTCGGATAACTCAGCGTTTCGTTGTGGTTAATTTTAACGAGGAACGGAATGCGGTGCGCGTAGCGACGGGAGACAGAAGCCAGCACGCCATAGGTCGATGCCACGCAGTTACACCCTGCTTCGATAGCCAGCTCCACAATATTCTTCGGATCAAAGTACAGCGGGTTAGCCGCAAACGATGCGCCAGCGGAGTGCTCTACCCCCTGGTCCACCGGTAGAATCGACAGATACCCTGTCCCGGCCAGTCGACCCGTGTTATACAGCGTCTGCATGTTACGCAGCACGGCAGGCGGCCGATTGTTATCCACCATCACACGGTCGACGTAATCATGTCCAGGCAGGTAAAGTTGATCAGAAGGAATGGTCATACAACGATGCTGTAAAAGGTTGTCGGCGTCTTTGCCAAGCAACTGCGCAATATCAGTCATAGCTATGCTCCCGTAATTTCCGATTTGAAACCGGAATGTGGATTGTCCTGACCCGCCTTTTTGCGGGCAGCATTAAGCCTGGTACCGACTGCGCTTTTTTTCCATCTTTAGCGCACTTTTCAGCAACTTCTGCTGGCTCGATTCAGGAAGAAATAATGTTAAGGCGGTCAAATTTAGACCACAAAGGTATTTTAAAGGTATTATCAGATGGTACTATCAATGCGTACCTTACCTGTCATGAAGGATTTAAAGATGAAAACTACAGTTAAGCTGTCGTTCATGATGTTTGTAGAGTGGTTTATCTGGGGCGCCTGGTTTGTACCGCTGTGGCTGTGGCTGAGTAAAAGCGGCTTTAGCGCCGGGGAGATCGGCTGGTCCTACGCTTGTACCGCGATCGCCGCGATCCTGTCGCCCATTCTGGTCGGTTCAATCACTGACCGCTTTTTCTCCGCGCAAAAAGTGCTGGCGGTGTTGATGTTCGTCGGCGCTATTCTGATGTACTTCGCCGCCCAGCAAACCACCTTCAGCGGATTCTTCCCGCTGTTACTGGCCTATTCGTTGACCTATATGCCGACGATTGCGCTGACTAACAGTATTGCTTTTGCCAACGTACCGGACGTTGAGCGTGATTTCCCGCGCATCCGAGTGATGGGAACCATCGGCTGGATTGCCTCTGGTTTGGCCTGCGGTTTCTTACCGCAAATGCTTGGCTATAGCGACATTTCACCCACCAATATTCCCCTGCTGATCACTGCCGGAAGCTCTGCACTGTTGGGCGTCTTTGCGTTCTTCTTACCGGATACGCCACCAAAAAGTACCGGCAAAATGGATTTCAAAGTCATGCTGGGTCTGGATGCGCTGATCCTGCTGCGCGATAAAAATTTCCTCGTCTTTTTCTTTTGTTCTTTCCTGTTTGCGATGCCACTGGCGTTCTATTACATCTTCGCCAACGGCTACCTGACAGAAGTCGGAATGAAAAACGCCACCGGTTGGATGACGCTGGGCCAGTTCTCTGAAATCTTCTTTATGCTGGCACTACCGTTTTTCACCAAACGATTTGGCATTAAAAAGGTATTATTGCTTGGTCTTATTACTGCGGCGATCCGCTACGGATTTTTCGTTTACGGTGGTGCGGAAGAATATTTCACTTACGCCCTGCTGTTTCTCGGCATTCTGCTGCACGGTGTCAGTTACGACTTCTATTACGTCACGGCCTACATCTATGTCGATAAAAAAGCGCCGGTTCACATGCGCACCGCAGCGCAAGGGCTTATCACCCTCTGCTGTCAGGGATTCGGCAGCCTGCTCGGTTACCGTCTGGGCGGCGTGATGATGGAAAAAATGTTTGCTTACCAGGAACCGGTTAATGGTCTCACCTTTAACTGGGCTGGCATGTGGGGATTTGGCGCGGTCATGATTGCCGTCATTGCCGTGATGTTTATGATTTTCTTTCGCGAATCTGACAAAGAAATCACCGCCATTAAGGTGGACGATCGCGATGTAGCGTTGAAACAAGGGGAAGTAAAATGAAAGCAGAACGTATTCTCGGTGCTCTTTATGGGCAGGCGTTAGGGGATGCGATGGGCATGCCGTCGGAACTGTGGCCAAGAACCCGGGTTAAAGCCCATTTCGGTTGGATCGACAGTTTTTTGCCTGGTCCGGCGGAAAATAATGCTGCCTGCTACTTTAACCAGGCAGAGTTTACTGATGACACGTCTATGGCGCTGTGTCTGGCAGATGCCCTGCTTGAGTGCGACGGCGAGATTGTACCAGACGTTATCGGTCGCAATATTCTGGCCTGGGCAGAGCGTTTTGATGCCTTTAATAAAAACGTGCTCGGCCCGACCTCAAAAATTGCGCTCAAAGCCATTCGCGACGGCAAACCTGTCGCCGAACTGGAGAATAATGGCGTGACCAACGGTGCGGCAATGCGCGTTTCGCCACTGGGATGCCTGCTACCCGCCCGCAATCTTGATGCCTTTATCGATGATGTGGCACTGGCCTCCAGCCCGACGCATAAATCGGATCTGGCTATCGCGGGAGCCGTTGTCGTCGCGTGGGCGGTATCTCGCGCCATCGACGGAGGAACATGGTCGGAGATTGTCGACGCACTACCTGCCATTGCCCTGCACGCGCAGCAAAAACGAATCACCACCTTTAGCGCATCGCTTTGTGCACGCCTTGAACTGGCGCTGAAAATCGTCCGTAATGCCGACGGCACTGAGTCCGCCAGCGAGCAGTTGTATCAGGTTGTGGGGGCAGGAACCAGCACCATTGAGTCTGTGCCTTGCGCCATCGCGATGGTCGAACTGGCGCAGACCGATCCCAACCGCTGCGCCATTCTGTGCGCGAACCTCGGCGGCGATACCGATACCATCGGAGCGATGGCAACCGCCATTTGTGGCGCGCTGCACGGCGTCGACGCGATTGACCCGGCATTGAAGCAGGAGTTGGATGCGGTTAATGAGCTGGACTTTACCCGCTACGCCAACGGGTTAATACGACTGCGTGAGCAGCGGGAGGCGCTATGAGCACCATGCGCCTGCAACAACTTCTCTCGCAGTTACGTACACAGCGGCCAGTAACGGTGGTGGGTGCAGCGGTGATTGATGTCATTGCCGATGCGTATGCCCTCCCCTGGCGAGGCTGTGATATCGAACTCAAACAGCAAGGCGTGAACGTTGGCGGCTGCGCACTCAATATTGCCGTAGCGCTCAAGCGTTTAGGTATCGACGCCAGTAATGCGTTACCGCTGGGTCAGGGGGTGTGGGCCGACATTATCCGCAATCGGATGGCAAAAGAGGGGCTGCACAGCCTGATCGACAACGCCGAAGGCGATAACGGCTGGTGTCTGGCGCTGGTGGAACCGGATGGCGAACGTACCTTTATGTCCTTTAGCGGCGTTGAGAATCAGTGGAATGCCGCCTGGCTGGCACAGCTGGATATCCCGCGTCATAGCCTGGTGTATCTCTCGGGTTATCAGCTAGCGTCCCCGTGCGGTGAATTGCTGGTGCAGTGGCTGGAAGGACTGGAAGAGGTGACACCGTTTATCGATTTTGGCCCGCGCATCGGCGACATTCCCGAGCCCTTACTGGTACGAATTATGGCCTGCCGTCCGCTGGTGTCACTTAATCGTCAGGAGGCGGAAATTGCTGCCGAGCGATTTGCATTGAGTCTGGATGTGGAAGGTTTTGGCGCAGAATGGGTGCAGCGTTTCGCCGCACCGGTGGTCGTTCGTCACGATAAAGACGGCGCATGGTATTTCAGCGCACAGACATCCGGCTGCGTACCGGCATTTGCAACGGCGGTCATTGATACTATCGGCGCAGGAGACAGCCACGCCGGCGGCATGCTGGCCGGACTAGCGTCTGGCTGGACGCTGGCCGACTCAGTGCTGTTAGGTAACGCGGTGGCGTCCTGGGTAGTTGGGCATCGTGGCGGCGATTGCGCCCCATCACGCGAGGCGCTACTCCTCGCACACAAAAACGTATAGATCGCTACGACAGTAACTGATGCTGTATTCAATAGGCCGTTGCTGCTGGTCAAGCGCTACCTGCTTGATCACCAGTACCGGCACTTTACTATCCATTTGAATGTGCGCCTGGAACTCTGCATCCGGCATTCTGGCGCTAACGCGTGAGCGCGTGCGCTGTGGGAAAATATGCTGGCTACGAAAATAGTCATACAGAGAAACACCAATGGCATCCACGTCATGAATTAGATGTGCGGGTACCCAAGACTCTTCAATAGATACTGCGTCTTCGTCAACGTAACGAATGCGTTTGAGCAGAAAGACATCACTTCCTGTGACAACAGCCAACTGCTGTGCCACCTCTTCCGGGCAAGGTACAATTCTTTTGTTAACCCACAACGTATCCGGTTTTTTACCGCGCAACACCACCTGCTGAGAAAAACCGCGCGCTTCTTTGAGCGAATACTCGAAGATATTGTTGATTTGCGTTCCGTAACCGCGGGCACGTGTTACTACACCTTCTTCTTCCAGGGCCTGCATCGCCTTGCGTACCGTAATCCGAGAAACGCCGGTCAACTGGCTGAGGTCGCGCTCGCCGGGCAGGATATTGCCGTGTTCCAGGATCCCACTGCGCACAGCATTCTTCACCGTCTGCGCAAATTTCATATACAGCGGCGTGTTATCCGCCGCTGAAATACGTTCATTCAGTTGTGCGATAAGCTGGGTATGCGCTTGTTCCATTTATCTTTTCCCTGGCCGCCGTTTCTGCAGCCAGTATACCCATTACCACCACGCGTGAAAATGATGCACCGGACCAATTCCCTCGCCAACTTCCAGCGTGTCTGCCTGTGCCAGCGCCGCTGAAAGCCACAGTTTGGCTTCCTGTACGGTATCGGCCCAGTTGTTATGGCGCGGACGCAGGGCTGCCAACGCCGCCGATAGCGTACAACCGGTGCCATGGGTATTTTTGGTCATCACCCTCGGCGCGGTAAAACGCTGCTCGCCTTCGCGAGTAAAGAGCCAGTCGGGGCTTTGCGCGTCATCCAGATGACCGCCCTTCATCAACACCGCCTCGCAACCCAGCGCCCGTAGCGCTCTTCCCTGCTCTAACATCTCCTGCTCAGTCTGCGCATGCGATGCCCCGAGCAGTGCAGCAGCTTCGGGTAAATTAGGGGTGATAATCGAAACCTGTGGCAGCAAACGGGTACGCAGCGTTTCTACCGCCGAGGGTGACAGCAACGGATCGCCGCTTTTTGCCAGCATCACCGTGTCCAGCACCACATTTTGTACCCGATGGCGACGCAAACGTTCGGCGACCGCTTCAACAATATCCGTCTCCGCCAACATACCAATTTTTGTGGTGTCGATACGCACATCACTCAACACAGAGTCCAGCTGCGCAGCGACAAAGTCAGGTTCAATACGATACACCGACTGCACCCCGCGCGTATTTTGCGCCACCAACGCCGTAATAACGGAACAGCCGTATGCGCCCAGCGCCGAGAAGGTTTTTAAATCGGCCTGAATACCCGCGCCACCGCTTGGATCGGTTCCGGCGATCGTTAATGCGTTAATCCGTTTCATGCTTACTCCTGGGCGTTCAGGTTATAAAGGGCATCGAGAAATGCCGGGACAAAGCTGCCCGGTCCGTTTGATTGCTCGGTGGCGATTTGCCCGGCCTGTTTCATCCAGCTACAGGCGGAGGCGACGTTATCAAGTCGGTCACCACGCAAGGCACAACTGGCTGCAACAACCGCTGATAGCGCGCATCCGGTGCCCACCACGCGAGTCATTAACGGGTCGCCGCCGTCCACGCAAACGGTACGCTGACCATCGGTGACGTAATCCACTTCGCCGGTAACCACGACAATGGTCCCAATCTGACGAGCCAGCGCCTGCGCTGCCGGAAGCGCAGCGACAGCTGTATCGGTTGTATCCACGCCGCGTCCCCCACCGTTCATGCCGGCCAGAGCAAGTATTTCCGAAGCGTTGCCACGAATAGCAGCAGGCTGTAGCGACAGTAAATCCAGACAAAAGCGGCGGCGAAACTCAAGCGCGCCTACGGCAACGGGATCGAGCGTCCACGGGGTTTTAGCATGATAAGCCCGCTCAACGGCGGCGCGCATCGCCGTGGCCCGCTCCTGAGTTAAGGTACCGACATTAACCAGCAATGCACTGGCAATAGCGGCGAATTGGCTGGCTTCTTCAGGTTCGATCACCATCGCTGGCGATGCGCCCAGTGCCAGTAATGTATTGGCAGTAAAGCTTTGCACGACCTCATTGGTCATACAGTGTGTGAGCGGGGATAGGGTTCTAAATTGGTGCAAAGTGTGAGCCGCGAGCGCGCGGCTGTGCAGGTCAGGCTGCATGGTTCAGCTCCTGCCCGCGCGAAGAAGGGACACGGGCAGTGTCAGACTTCCCTACGCTGGCATTATCCAGATCAGGTGGTACGGGTATTTCTCAGCCTTCACCAGGAAGGGCACCCCGAGTCATGTACTTCAAAATCAAAAACTTGCGATTAACGTTCCGTTAATCCCTAATCAGGATCATGCCAGCGGAAAGCCTAAGACACAACCCCTTTGCAATCGATGTTTTCGGCTAAAAACCATCATGTGTCCCAGTTTGTGTCCCAAAATGTATCCCACAGGCTTTTATAACTGTAGGTGAATTTCAGATACAAAAAAGGCCGGGTTACCCCAGCCTCATTTGGTTTTGATTTTTCGTTGTCGCTGTTCATTCAGGTAAAACTTCACGGCGCTGTCGAATCCGTAGGTTTGAATACGGTCAAGTAGGCTGGAACGACTACAACCGAGCCGACGGGCCAAAGCGGACATGTTAATAATCGCATCGTCATTGGTCCCGTCTAAAATCCACTGCATCAACGGCAGATTGCCAGTACCGATCAAAGCTAATTTCATATGTATCTCCTTTGGAGATTTGCCACAGGCAAACCCGGTAACGGGTATCCGTGTATCTCCTCTTCTTTGCCTCGCCCCTGTTGGGCTATTTTTCACGGTGGGGCAGAATGGTCAGCCCCAAAATCCGCTGTCTTACACTGCGTCGTTCGTCAGTTTGGTCACAAAGTCTGGACGGTACACCACAGGCAAGATTGAGCTTTCCGCGAATAGCTCCACGTTCTTAAACTTGTCCTGTACGCTCCAGATACGGAAATCAACCGGATCAGCAAATGCCAGATCAAGATTGCGGCTGGTAGCCGTTGCTACATAACCGAAAGGTAGAGCAATATCAGAGGACAGTGGGCGGCTGAAACGTGGAACCAGGAAGGATTCATCCGGACCAATTCCATAAAGATTTTGGTCCGTTACTTCCACCACTCGGACATTTTCAATAATGAATGTTGAGAACGCAGGAAGCACTTCTTTGTTAAACAGAACATCACGATCAAGCACACCGAACTGAACATTCTGGCGTACGTCTGGGTGATACTTGATGCCGCGAAAACCGTTGCTACCAGCGAACAGGATAAAACCATCAAGCTGACCAGCCAGACCACCCATCCGCACTTTAGCAGCGGTCACAGCGTCATCCAGGCTGCGAAGCGGGTCACCAGAGCTAACGTTGGTTTTGATAGTTCCGGTCGCCTGTTGGTAACCAAATTCATCTTCCCACGAAATAATCGGTTGCTGGGTGTAAGTTGCTTCAACAGTATTTCGGAAAAGTGCGTCAGCGAAAATCTTTTCCTTGGTACGCATGTACTTATCATGCATTGCGAGAGCAGAGGCTGTCACAGCGTCCATCACAGACATTTGCAGGTTTGAACCTGGTTTTCGGTAAGGTTGCACGTCAGCGGCAGTAATACGGTCCTGATAAGCATAAAGCGGCGCTTCAATCAGGTGATTGCTGGCACTACGCTTGGGAATAGCTGACCACTCGGAACCATAACGATTGACAGAGCTTGCCACCTTCTGGGCAACTTCATCAATGATATCAAGGCTCACCTTTGGACTCATGGAAGTCTGGCGGTCACTGAAAACGTTAAGCGTTGAGAGCAGTGTATTCTTTGCTTCCACGTTTACAAAAGTGTTGGTGTAATCAGCAAAGCTGAAATTGGTTGATAATCCCATTTGTTTTCTCCTTATTATTCTGCGTCCGGTGCGCTGGTACGGATTGCGCCTGTTTTAGTTAGTGCTGCAACAGCATTAGCGCCAGCGGTCGCACCCATAACAGCAATGATGGTGTCCTGTTTGATGTACACACCACGATCAGCAACGATGACATGAGCATCATCTGCCGCCCTGTGGTGGCTAAGAACCAGCAGGCAATCATCCCCAGAGACATATGCAGCGCCAGCAATGGTAATGCAGCTACCCGGCTGAACTTCTACTGCCAAATCAACTGTAATTGTCTTGCGGTCAAAGTTCGGATCTGCGGCATACGCGATCACCGAATTGTAAGAACGTTCTGTTGTTCCCATTTTCATATAATTAACTCCCGTTAAATTTCACATAGCTATGTAAACAAAAGGCCAGCGCCTGCTTGAGCCGTAAACGGCGACAGGGCCAGCCTTTCGAATAGGGTTTTAGCACCCGCTAATTGCGGGCAGGAATGAGGAGGTGGCAACGCTCCAAAGATGGGCAAGGAGACCCAAAAACGCTGCCACCTGATGTTGTTTAGTGTCCAACGTGACAGCCCGAGGAGGACGGGACTTTGGCAAACCCCGATCCGGGATCGGAGAAATCTGGATGCTGATACTTCTTGCTTTTCTGAATACAGCCAGCGGCTGGCTAAAACCTTCCCGTGAGAGTCGATCATCCGGCGGTGAATCATGGATTCATCACTTTGTGACCAGAGGTTGCGGATTATTGGCTGTATTTAGAAAAGGGCCGCGTGGTGAACGCAGCCGCTTTGATATAACAAGGAGAGGGAAAACAATTGTCAGTAGTAATTTCCCTTATAAACTATTTTACCATGAACAATTTACTTTTGCAACAAAGGCTTGACGATATTTCCGGAAAATCAGATGGTTGCCGATAAATCTGACAACGTTACTGAGGGACCCCGAGAATAAGGTTCGTATTGTAGACTTCATTCTCTCGGATTTTTGCATCAATAAGACCTTTCACAGCCCCGTCATTGATATTGATGTCAACATCCTGATGCAGGCTGAGGTCTGCTGTCCCTGTAACACTGACAGGGATCGGTCCTCGTGTTGCAGTATCCGCAATTGTGGGGATTGAGAATGTTGGTTTAAGCAATGGTTGCGATTGCTGACCCTGATAGTTCAGGCCTGGAACATTCAACGCTAACCCGTCCCAGGCAGTGCCTGTGCCAATATTGTTAGGCGAAGAGCTGTCAAGCCACGGGTAAATCTGCTTAAGGGTCTGGCCTATGGTGCGAGGGTCGAAACCCAGATTATCTTTTACCCACTCGGCGGCTGCATTGCCTCCCTCGTCTACTGTGGTGTTGTAAACGGCATCCGGTAACGTTGACCCCTTCCTTAGCTCTTCACCAATGCTGCTGGCCCAGGCTAAGATGTTGGTGGTTAACTCACCTAACGACTGTCCAAGATTGTCAGCGATAGGGATAAGGCCCGTCATGCTCTGTCGTAGAGTGTCCGTATTGGTAGCATATTGTCCCAGCCCCTCAACGAATGAGGCGCTGAAGTGGTCAGCGAGGCTGGTTAGCACTCGGTTGTACTCAGCACCTAATGCTGCCAGTTTGTCGAGATTGGCCTGCTGTGCATCGGACAGGGACCAGCCCTCAGAGGCCAGTTGCCGCATGCGGTCAATAACCCCCCGCCCTTCATCATCAAACACCCCGAGGAAGACCGAACCATCATTAACTGCCTCAGAGAGGTGACGAACTGCGTTATCAGTCCATTTGAATGTTTTCTGCAACTGTTTCAGGTACAGTATGAATTCAGGAAAGTTCATGGTCTGAATCTCGCCAATCACTTTCTGGGCTACCTTCTGGTTCCCGTTAGTGGATTTCAGCACGTTATTAATGATATCGGCAAATTCACCACCGCCAGAGAAAGTTACTTCGCCAGTCTTCTTGTTGCGTTTGAAAGAACCAGTATTCAGCAATTCTCCGGCTTTTTCTGTCGTATCCTTGTTCAGATCAGCCAGTTTATCAGCGCTTAGCGAATAACCCGCCCTGCTCATAGCTAAATCCTGGATAGCTGCGAACTCTAATTGCCCCAGACCATATTGCTCTAGTTTTTTAATATCACGAGAGCGCTCAAGGCTTCCCTGAAGCGTCTGACCAACACGGGCAACCCCCATGCTGCCGATCAGTGTTGCTCCACCTATTGCACCTCCGGCAACAATCCCACCACCAATACCGCGCCCTGTCAGCCTCTCAGTACGAACACGACCAGCACGAACACCTGCGGCTTTCTGTTCACGGGTGATACGCTGTTGCAGTCGAGCCTGCTTGCGTAATTCTGAGGTTATACGGGCCATTTCGAAGCGGGTCTCTTCTACCGTGTAGCGCTCTTCTTTCTGGGCTTTTAGAGCTTCTTTTGCAGCACTGATCGCCTTATACCGTGTTGCTATATCAGCCCCGTTTACATTAGCCAGGGTTAAGGCCGATTTGCGAAGAGCATTGTAATAAACGACCTCCCGCTTTAATGCCGCTTCGCGTTTCTCTTCAACAGCAATAAGGCGTTTCGCGGCTACAATATCCTCGGAGATCCGTTTATGGCCCCGGTTCATGGCTGCTGTCTGTGCTGTTGCTAATCCCGGCTCTGGTGCTGTGCCTCCCATATTGGGGTTGTACATTACCGCACGACTGGCTGCCGCTGCCCGAATCCTCTCACTGATACGGCTCAGACGGAGGTCCTGACGTGCACGGGCCTCATCCTGAGTCAGCGCCTGCGCTGCATTCTTCGCAGACAATGCCGCCATTTTTTTATTGTGGGCCAGTTCCTGATTGGCAATTTTTGCCTGCACTTGTGCCTGTTTTTGTTGCTCCGCAACCAGACGTTGTTGCTGCTTTATTCTGGTTGTATGGGCTTTAGCCGCTGCTAAAGCAGCCTTGCCTTCACTCTGGGCAGTACGTTTCTTCGCCGCCTCCAGCGCTTTAGCGGGCTTTTCGTAAGCAGCCTTAAGAGAAATTATCTTCTTTTTGGCCTTTTGATATGATCCCTCGTCTGTAACCCATGAGATTTCATTAACGGTGCTGGTAACAATCTTATTCGCAGTCATTCCCCCCCCTGCGGTTTGATAATATGCCCATAACGTTCCGGATCATCAGCGACCAGTCTTCGACAAGCGACCTTTGCTCTTTCGAGCGCATCAGGATCGATATCATGAGGTTTGAAAACTCCAGCATCAGCACCCAACATCTTGATAATTTTTGTTTTGTTGCTTTTTTTATCAGTCGTTTTATTAACTGGTGAGTCTGTAGGAGCTTTGAGGCATTCCAACCCGTTAGCGGGTTTGCCTTCGGCAAATCGCCCTCGAAGATATTCGGGATGTTTCCTCAGAAATCCAGAGGTGACGCTTGCGAGGTTTTCCCGCGCCTTCTGTAGGGTGTACTCTTCCGGTGTCATACCGTTCATCGCTGCAAACAGAGCATTTTTAATGCTGTCCAGTGTCATTGGTGGTGTCTCCAAAGCAAATTATGGAACAAGCCAATCCCGGACAACAGACAATGGGCGACCATTGCCAATACGGGGATCAGCGATAAGTATTCAAGATAGCGGCCTAATGCATCGCAGGGCGATTAACGGCAACCGTTAACCCACTGGCGGGTGTCAGTGCAGGCGGGGCGCTTTCTGCTTGCGGTGTGCGTGACGGCTGAGAGTTTTTCTGTACTCAATAACCAACGGATCAGTTTCCTCCGGGAAACGAGCCATAATCTCAGCGAGTGGGATACCTTCATTAGACAGGTAGCGCACAACTGTAAACAGCGGCAATTGCAGATCAGCGCAGATGTTTTCGAGCATCGCGCCGGATTCGAAATACTGACGTACAGTGACCCCGGTTGCGTGCTGGCTGGTATGTTTCACTCTTCGGAAACGAGGATTCCAGGTCTTAGCTAATTCAGCAACAAATTCAGGATCGAGTCTGAGGATTAGGGCAACTCTGCCAGAAGTCATGCCGTACACAAGAAGAGTCTTTGCGGTTTTAAGGATCGATTCATCCCTGCGTCGATTTTTGAAAAGACGCTTTAGTTTATCGCTTTTCACGGTTTGAAAGCCGTGATCTGTCTGGCTGTCACCAGCTACTTGCTCACACAATTCAATCCTCCATCATCAAAAAGGAATTGATTCCATTGAGAAATCTTCCTCTGAACAATCAGACACAGGTTCAGATTTTGGCAGTAAGTGCACAGGGATGTATTCGGGCAAAGCCGCCTCAATCCAAACGGGGATACTGCGCTGGATCTCCTCTTCGGATTTTCCTTCCCGATGTGCCTGGTAAGCCTGAGCCATCGCATAAGCAAACCCGTATTTTTGAAGAGTTCCATCATCATTACGCTTGGGAGCTTCACCACGACTCAGGCCATTGATAAATTCTTCAGCAACCACACCATTTTCATCGAAAATCGTTATCTGACTGAAAGCATCATGGTAATGTTGGTCAATCAGGACAGTGACCCTTTCAACATCGGCTTCACCATGTTTAGCGCCGTACTCCATAAAGCCGAAAGCAGAAGGCCCTCCCTCGTGCCAGAGCTTAAGATCAAAAATGTCGGCACGCTGTGGCGTTTCCCACCGTTCTGATTCCGCACCGTTCACCGCATCATTAGCGGAAACATCATCATGCTGATCGCTATGAAGGTCAGATAGAGGTTGTCCGACTCGAGCAGTAGATGCGGCAATCTCAGGGACATCAGTAACAGATTGTTCTTTTTCATCATCACTCTCCTCAATGATTGGTACTGTTACTTTTTTCGTTTTAGGCGTTCCGCGCGGCTTCTTTTTCACTAATGTGCGAATGAGCATTCCTTCAGCCAGTGGCCCACCGCTGATCGATGCAGGGCCGTAGAAAAGAAGATTGGCAGCGACGCCTTCAGTCCCTTCCAGGGGAATCACAGTGTGATGAAAACGTTTATGCCCGTATGAATCACGCTCCTGCTCCTCGGATTTGACCAAACCCAATCTGTTTAACACAGTAATCCTAGTGGCTATCCAGCGGCGATCACGTCCTTTGAATTTAAGGCCCATGCTCTCCTGAGATTCAAAAAATGGTTTTCCATCCGCGTTATAGCTCTCGTACTGGTCACGCATGTAACCGTAAAGCGTTTCCGTCTCGGTAGGAATTGCAATTTCTTCCCTAGTGTCCTGTCGCACGATATGAGTGGAGTGCAGCAGGCGCTTAAAGAAGAATGCGTATTTCTCAGTTTTTGTTGTTCCGGTCATTTTCTCTCCCAATTTTTGGATTTAACGTGTTCTCGATGAGTCGTACCAGATAAAGGCCGACTCCGATCCCCTCAGCCGCTGCGTTAGAGCGAATGATAGTGAATACTTCAGGTGTGAATCGTAGATTGATCATGCAAGTTCCCTCCTCGTTTTAGGTACAAATAAAACCTCTCCAGTGGTCACCTAGAAGGCGAACCGGATCAGTAGGCCGCTTAGCGGTGATGTTGAAAGCATCATCACTTCGTGACCGGATCAGTGTTTTTCGATATTGGTGTTAAGCAGTTGCTGTCGGGAATTCGCCAGCCAGCGGATAACCGTAGGCTTCAAGTTCTTCAGCGCCGTTGACAGCCACGAGTAGCATGATGATCTGTTCGTGAGTCAGAGCAAGATTGAGTTTACTCAGGTAAAGCTGGCGATGACCTTCCAGGATTGGGTGAAGTATTTCGGTCAACTTCATTCCGTCAGCGCGTTGATTACTCAAAGGCTTGAGCACAGTTTTGACTACCCGCGCATGTTTCGCCTTTTTCCGTTCCTGCTTCAGAATATGAAGGCAGACGGCAATCTGCGGGTGTTTCGCGTGACAAGCGTCAGCGCCACCGTTTCTACTAATGAAAGCCCATAACGCAGACTTGGTGTATTTGCCGTCCAGAATAAGATCGGCGATTTCCTCGCCAGTCATGCTGGTGAGGTCGAGACGCTGTGATTTTGGTTTGTTCATTTTGGGTTCTCCGTTTCTGTTGAAAGAATAATTCGCGGAGGTTCTATCTTGTAACCCGTTTAGTCGCCTTCGGCAATTTGGCTGACACCAAACCTGCTACAGGCATTTAGGGCACTACCGGGCGGCAGCGCTAATTGTATTCGAGGAGTATTAAGGTAAATCATTACCCTACCCACTTATTTTACAGGAATATTATTGGAAATGCAAGTAATTAATATAAAAATCTTACAATGCCTCACAATAACACTATTACATCATGATTTCTTTGTCAATAGGGCCAAATCGCTCTGTAGCGCATTCTGCGTGGACTTGTCGCTATAGCAGTACCATCCATTATCTACACCACGAAAAGCGCTCAGGATGGCGCTGAGAGCTTTTCTGTAACTGTTATCACTGCATTTCGCGCCGCCCCACCAAGGGGGAGTTACGTCGCGTTTCCAGCTCCTCTGCGCCATGCTCGATCCACATTGACTGACTCGCTCGCGCTTGTCTCCCACACATGCTGGCGTAGCCTGTAGGGTTACCCGAATCCATGATTGGGATGACCACACACAGAGACAGACCAAAGGTCTGTTGATGGGTTGGTTATCACAGAATGGGTAATGAGGGTTAGGAGGTCACGAGATGACGGGTCTGTTTACGTCATCGAAGAGAACTTCTTACCAACAGATATGTGTAAACAGGCAAAACCTGTTCACTCAACAACTGACAACACTAACAATTGAACGCATGTTCAATCTGTCTTTTGGTTCTCTTCTTTATAATGATTCATGTACAAACTTTGTACGTAAGTTTTCAGGTTTTAAAATACTTTGTAATGATTAATACTTGGTTAATGATTCATGTACAAACTTTGCTAAAACCCATGTACAAACTTTGCTAAAACACTCTACTACTCGAAAATCATACAGGTGTCACAGGGAAAGACCTTTCCTAGACATCGACGCACTCAACCTGATTGTTTCACGGCATAGGGGATTCACTGCAAAGGGCCGTCTCTTGTTGCAGGAGAAATCCTTACCTGCCCCGCCCATTCTCCTCACAGGCTGAAGATTGGCAACTGCATACTGGTTTTATGTCAAAATTTGGTAGATAATCTCAAACCCTGACTATCAATCAAACAAATTAAATCAAATACACCTTAAATACCCATCAATAGTAGTTAATTACTTCGATCCGGTCTCTATGCGTACAAATCAAGGGTCTGCATCTATGGTGCGCTACAGCGTTGAGTACTCAACGAAGCCAGTAGTGGCACGGCCTCGTCAAATCTGCCTCTAGTGGTGTGGCTAAACACAATCACCGATCCACCCTTCCATACCGAAAAAATAAATTTTCTTCGTAAAAACAACTGAAAACCCTCCATTTATAGGCCTGCGAGAGCCTCTCAGCGGGGCGCTGTTCTATCGGTGAGTCAAGTCACGATTGTGTGGAGATAACGCCGCTACAGGCTTCTGATATCGCCTATGGCGATTAGCAACAAGGTTGCTAACCCGACAACGGGTAATGGTAGAGCATACGGGGCTATTGGTGGGACTGCTTCCGCTAGTGTGGGAAAAGGTACGAACGGTGACGGCCTGACCGGGAGAAAATCGCCCGTTGGTGGATGATGTTGTGGACTGGTGACGGGTATGCCCCCTAACTTACACAATGTGAAAGTGTAATATAGCAACCCATTGATTCTTATAGATTGCATTGTGGATGAACGTCAAAGAAGTGTCTAAACGCTGTCTTATGCATCCTTTATGCACGTTCTATGCATCTGTGGTGTGTGTGCAAAGAGTTACCTTGCGATATTTTGAAATAATGGTTCATTTTTATTGACACACTCTCAGCCACGCCTAGCACATCAGCCCATACGCTGAGATATTTTCCGACACTGGAACCTGAAGAGTAACCCCAACTTTCATTTCTTTCCGGGCGGGGGAGCGGGTTAAATCACATATAAAAAATCCTTTACAATGATCACTTTATGATCAATATTTACCTTGTAACTTACATAACGAGATAACAGCGAGGGACGAAATGAAGAGAGTCGAGCCAGTCAGGGACAAAGAGAAGATCGCAGAAGTTGAGTCTCTGCTACGTAAACACAATACAAGCCCGATTTACGGTGATTTGTGGGTATTCCTGAACCAGACAGCGGCGCGAGTTGGTGATGCCCTCAGGTTACGTTATGCCGATTTTAACCACATAGAGGGGAATGTGTTAAACCTGAAGGAGCAGAAGACAGGGAAAATCCGCTCGATCATGCTGACTGCCAAAGCGCTTGAACTGGTAGCACAACGTCGTGCTGACAATCCCGGTCATGAATATCTATTTGAAGTGGACAGCAACCGGGCTAAAGGAAAACCGATCAGCCGTGTGACGGTCTCAGCCAAGTTTAAAGAGGCCGGGGATATGCTCAACCTTCACATTGCCGCCCACAGCCCCCGCAAGAACTTAGGCTACCACGCTCTAAAACGTGGGGTAAGTCTGCCAACACTCACTAAGCTGTACGGGCATTCATCGCAGGCAGTCACATTGGCGTATTGTGGGATCATGGAAAAGGATGTCGAAGACGTATTCCAGACCATCGATTATTAACGACCGTTTACGGTTTTGCTTCGCAAATCGCAAGGCAATTATTGAGGACATGATGATGAAGAGACTGTTTACATTGTGGTGTGTGCTAACTCTGCTGCCGCTGGCGACTCATGCAGGAAAAATCACCATGAGCAACCCCGACGATCAAGAGTTAAAGGGCGGGAAGAGACTTTGCACTTACGAAAACAGCATTTACTTGTTCACGTTGGTGACTCGCTCGCAATCCTGCCCTTTCTCAAAAACGTTCGATACAAATGAGAATGAAAAGTGAAACGTAATTTCAACACTTCACTGACTGGTTACAGTAGGGATGTGTCAACTGTACATTGTCAGAGTTACCATCACCACCTTCACGGACACGTACGATATGATCATAAGAAACTGATTTTTCAGTATCAAGGTAACCTTGGCAAATCGGACATTTCAGAGCGTTGCGCAGAGCCACGTCAATGAACACCTTACTTTTTTGTTCATCGCTGATTTTTGCAGAAGTTCTCTTAAAATCGCCAGAGAGAATTCTCCCCTCCAATTCGGCCAGTTCGATGAGCTTACTCTCATCAATATTCTCTCCCTGCTTGAGTGATTTGATCACCGCATTTAAAAAATCACAGTAGCGAGTCACTCGGACATTGCTGCCTGGTTTTTGTACTATCATTGCGATCAAGTCCTTAAATTCGATCATTATTCTCTCAAGCCTAGACCTGATTGTTATGAAGTCTTTAAAGAATTGACCGTTATTGTTGGAGAGTTGTTTTGCTACCAGTAGCACGGTTCCTAAAAACATAGGCGTTGAGTGGATTCCAGTCGGACCATAAAAATAAATCGCTGGATGCAGCCCCAGGCTACCATCCCCATTGCCTGTAATTCTATTGCTCAATGTTGTGGCTTTGGAAAGGATTCTTAATGTATCGGTGCCCGAAACATCATCAGGATAATCTTCGATTTTTTTCAAAACACCATTCTGGTTACAATCAGTGATCAGTAAAAAATCTTTCAAAACTTGGATCGCTGTCCTGACTCCTCTAGAACCGCCTAAAGGAAGATCAAGAGTTTTAATCGGGCGATCAACCTCTGGTTCGAAGAGCAAACGATGCAGCTTTGCAGATTTATCTTCAAGTTGCAGGGCAATACCCTGATCAAACTCCGACCAGTAGCGATGACCTCTACCAGCACGAATAATTGCTCGGGTTGCTATTGGAATACTTTTCTTGCGATTCTTTAGAAGCATCTCTTCGATAGCATCAAGAGGAGTACCCTTCATATTGATGTTAAAAAATGAGGTTTCAGCCTTATCTACATCGCCAACTACCCATTGGACTGAGATGCCACGGGATGTTAGTACACTGATTCTTCTCTGTTGTTCCTCGGTCAATGAAGCATCATCGGCAAGCAGCTTCTGATAATATTCCCAACTGCCGACCCTGTCCCTCACAAGCTTCCTCGTTCTATCAGCAGCGCGGCGTTGCTCACGAGGAATATCATGCCCAAAAAGTTGATGAGATATATGACCGTCGCCATAATCATCTTCAACCCAGGCACGTAATGCACTTAAACGGTGACCACCATCGATCACAAAAAGATTGGTTGATGATCGCCAAAGAATAACGGAAGGTATCAAATCACCATTTATGTAGCATTCGAGCAGCGATACAACCTGCTCAGGCCCCCAATGATTTGTTTCACGTTGGAAATCTGGTTTCCTCAGAAGCGCTGCAATTCCATTTCCTGATTTCAATTCTCTTGCAGGAATACTGTTTAGAGTTTCAAATGAAGAATTATCTTGGATCTTTAAACCTAAATCAGCACGCTTAATCAGTGCATCTAAATTTACAAGGTTAGAACGAGCAGCCATGCTTATGTTCCTCAAGATGACAATATGGTCATTATATCTCCAGTCAATGAGGTAACAACATGATTTTCTCTATTTATTCAACCCTATTACGAATATCACCTCAATTTAACCAGTCCAAACCATCAATCACGTAACAAACTGAACGTAAAGGAAAAGTGTGCAAATAGCGTCTGGTAATCCCTGAACCGCTTTTCTCATGTCCTACCACTTGTTGCAAGTGCGCCAGGTTACCAACCCAGCCAGCTAAACAAGCTGAGATCATTGTGTGCCTGAAACTATGCACCAAGCGGCGCTGTCCGTAATCATCAAGGTATGGAATACCAAGCTGGTCGCGAACGTCAGCTAACACTTTGCCGATCTTCGGCATGTTCTTACCAGACACTGGCGAGAATATTTTCTCTTTCCACTGACGATTAACGAAATCGAGGAAACCCCACTCGATCAGTTTGGGGTGGATCGCAACTTGTCGCGTTGCATTCTCGGTTTTCCCCTGTCCACCTTCTGCTATCAGGAGATAATGCCGCTGACTGTCCTCGTCATACTTGATCTGCGATTTCTCCAGTTTGGCGATCTCTCCCCTTCTGGCTCCGGTGTATGCCAACAACAAGGTGACCCACTTCTCCCAGCCGTCAGGCTGCTTGAGTGCCCAACCCACAAACTTTCTCATTTCTGTTGCACTGTATGCGCCAAATCTCGCTTTGGACGGCGCAGCCACCACTCCATCAGTCGGAGACTTTTCCAGAATATCTTTGTTGTCAGTGAGGAAGGTTTTGAACAGCGATTTATAAATTTTCAAATGTTTGTGGATAGACTCAGCTCCAACCAAATCTTCAGGCGGCACATCATCACATTCGATCAATTGCTGAACAGTCATCGTCCGATAAGGCTGTACAACACGCTTTGGCAAGTTTTCAACAACTTCCATCACTTGCTTGATGTCCTGCTTGGTTATCGTCGTTACGTCTGTTGATGCACCGAGGACAATCAACATGACTTCCATAAAGCGCTCATTGGCCTGTGAAATTGCCTTCGTCCAGTTCTTAGCCTTCTCCTTTTTGTACATATTCCACGCGCCAGCCAGCGTTAACACTTCTTTTGGTTCGGCCTGCTCTTCTCGCATTGTAACGATGGTTGAGGCGACCACCTCTCGATATTCCTGTACAGCCAGCGGTTGGTGTTTACTGAAGTTGTCATTAAGAAATTGCTGCATTAACCAGTTTTCGTTCTGTTGCTTTAGATGGCAACTGAATTCAGACAGGCGATCCGCAAACAAGCCCGGGTTGATGCTTCCACGTTGAACCAGCGGAATTACAGGAAAAGCAAAAGACATCAGCAAATGAGCCTGGGCGTAGCTGTCAGTCTCCAGAGACTTGCGAAAATATCTATTACCCGGCAGGCGAAAGCGAGCGTAATAAATCCCGTTGCGAGTGATGGTGTGACGTATGGTTTTGTGTCCCATTTCGTGAGCCTCAATGTGATCGGCTAAACAAAACGGTTCGAAAATCGCAGATAAGTCTTTGATTCTTATCTTGGATAATCGCCAGGACTACGCTGGCATTATCCAGATCAGGTGGTACGGGTATTTCTCAGCCTTCACCAGGAAGGGCACCCCGAGTCGTTGAAACACAAACGTAATATGCTGGTTTCAGTAACAGGATACTGCCTGTGCTTAGCGATGTAAATTGGCGTACTACCCGCCCCCAAAGTGAAACTACTGGTCAAGATTGCTGCAATTCTGTACTTTCATTTACACTTTTTACGAAATGACTGGAGTGATCACAAAATAGTGCTTGTCAGACATCCGGTATGCCAGGAATGATACATGACTGATTTTGATGACCCGAAGAGGTAGAGAGGATGGGTATGAAGAATAAAATGTTGCTGGGTGCACTTCTGCTTGCAAGCAGCGTCGTCTGGGCCGCGCCAACCGCAACAGCTGCCCCCACCGGTATCGATAAATATGAACTGAGCAGCTTTATTGCTGACTTCACCCATTTCAAACCCGGTGACAAGGTCCCACCACTGTATCTCACCGAAGAATACACCATTAAACAGTGGAATCTACGCAATCTGCCCGCGCCGACGGCAGGCACCCACTGGACCTACATGGGCGGCGCGTATGTGCTGGTCAATGATGCCGATGCTAAGATCATTAAAGCTTACGATGGCGAGATTTTTTATCACCGGTAAAAGTATTCACCTCCTCTAAAAGAGGAGGTGAATACAAATGCTATCAATAACTCTTATTGATAAGTTATTTTAAATATAACCTTGCTATCCACAGCCCCTGCAGTTGGAATATTATCATTTGTTCGTGCATACTCTGCGGAAACAGGGAATATATATTGTGAATCAATTTTCGAGTATTTACTCAAGGATAACAAACGATCTCCTTTAGACAATCTTGCATTAGTAGAATCATTATATATTTTGAACCCAACATTTTGAGCGCCATTACCATTATTATTCATTAAAATACCACCTGACGGCCCCCAATCACCGTCTGTAACAGAAAGTGACACTGGGTTGCTTGTTGCTCCAAATATACCATTACAGTTTAAAACAATATTTTTTGGTTGACTTCTTTTGGTTTCTCCAGCCAGCAATTCCTTTGTTGTGATATCATCCATTTGAATAAAATAGATAGCACTTGAGAAATCACATGTAGTGGCACGATGAACGATATTAACCGTTAAGTTACCAACATATTTATTAGCACTGGTACTAATACACCAAAAAGGAACCATGTGCATTTATCTGATGAAATCGTAAACGCATTATTTATCAAAACTGAATCGCCTTGTATATTTTCATCAACTGATGCTGTTTGCGGCAAATATTCCATCTTAACTAGCAACTCTTTATTTATAGCTGATGCCGGGTAACGCGTATTGTTTCTAAATATATCACTAAAGGACTCACCAACATCAAAATAAATTTTGAACTTTATACCCTGGGGACCTCCAATACTGAATACTTTCTTATCGAGCTGACTTTGGAAAAGCATTTTTTCGTCGCCTGCATAACAGGTAAAAGGTTCGACAAAAGACAAATTTATCTTATCTTCTGCTTGCAAGTTTTTAGGTTGAAATTCCACATTATAACTTTTGGTATCTGTTTTCGATTGAAATATACCGTCTTTACAACTACCATATGAAAATGTTGAAAAAAACAACAGAAATGTAAAGAATATAACTTTATTCATCATTCTTTCCCTCACCGACAAATATAAACTTTACTTTCATCAATCGTTTTGCCGAAAGTGATTGCGCATGAAAGTCCCTGTTGTTTATCGACCGCCACTTTTATTTCTGATGGCACTTCATTAGTGCGAATAAAGAGTTGACTTCCCTGACCGACCACCCCGATATTGTGCCCGTGGATATCCTCAACTTCATAACCAAACGTTAGCGGTGAACCATCAGGACGCAGTGCCCGGATATACCACGGTTTACGCTGGTCGGTATCAAATCTCGCCAGCACGACCGCTCCCCGATATGGGGCTGTATTATGTCGATTCCCTTGCAAATCGGTTTCACTATTAGTATTGGAAACATCCAGCATCAGGTGGTTTTCGCGATAAGGCGTAAGTCCATCGTAGACCACCACGCCATTACGGTTAGTGGTGAGGTATTTTTGCCCGTTAACATAGGCCCCTTCCAGCCCCGGCGCATGCATTACCGCAAACGTTTCTGACAGCCGGTTGGCTAAATTCACGCCACCAGACCAGGCCACAAGGCCACCTGAAATACTGCCGCCAGTTTGCGTATATTTAGACGACTGGCTATAGCTGCCGTTAAGCGTAGCAACTGGCGCATTCCACGTCAGATTGCCGCCTGCCGTTGTTTCGCTGTTCTGTCGTTGATGACTGAGATTCACCCCATAGTTAAACTGATCGCGACTGCCCGCAGTACCGGAAAGCCCGGTATTATTTGACGCAAAACCATCATCATCAAAGGTCGTTGAGTTAGACATATACAAATGTCTACGTGGAGTGCTTATATCATCTCCCCAATCGAACGGAATGGAGATAAAAACGTTAAAACGCTTATCTTCGTGATGATCCTCGTCGTATGTCTGACTGGCTGAAAAGGTATAGCTAATCCGTTGCCAGCTATTGGAATAACTCAACTGATAATCTTTACTGTTACCGCTACGCCCCCAATAATCGCGCCACAGCGTACTGAACGAGAATGAACCCCAACCTTGCGGCATAGATTGGCTCACGTTGGCCGAAAAGCTGTTCTTACGACCAAAATCGTTCTGGTAATAATCCGCGATGTCGTACACATCATTTTCATCACGATGATAGCTGTCTTTATTATTTGCCCAGACGTGATCGTTAAACGTTCGATAATCTCGTGACGAGTAGCGATACGCCGCCAGGCCAAAACGGGTGGCGGTTTGCGTCAAATACTTGTTATAGGCAATCTGGTAGCTCTGACCGTCAAACACATCACCGCTATCCTGCTTACTGTGCGATTGCGTCGCATCGACAGAAATCGCGCCGATACGCGTATTCCAGCCGGTACCCAATGTAAACGCATTGTAGTTATCTGCCAGCATAGTGCCGCCATACAGCGTTAACAAATTATTCAGCCCATACTGATAACTCATCTGTGCAAAATCAGTCTGGTTGCTGGCGCCTTCAATATGGCTACGCCCAGCGGCAAAATCATATTTTGAGACTCCCGGCTGCAGCATATTGGGCACCGCAGCGTACGGCACCAGATAGGTGGTGACTGAACCGTCAGCCTCTTTGACACTCACGTCAAGATCCGCACCACCACCAGCCAACTGCAAATCAGCAATAGAGAACGGGCCTGGTGGAACCTCTTTCTGATAAACGACAAAACCGTTCTGTTCGATGGTGACCAGCGCGTTGCTTTGCGCAATCCCCTGAACCAGCGGCGTAAAATTCTGCTTTGAGTTCGGCAGCATCTGCATATCGCGATACAACCGTACGCCGCGAAAGCGTACTGCATCAAAAATATCTGATGAGGTATACATATCCCCGGCACGCAGAGTACCGAGAATTTGCGGGATGCCGCGTTCCAGATACAGGGTGTTGCTTTTCCACTCCCCGCTGCTGTCATCGGTTTTGTTATAGCTGGCATCGGAATGCAGTTGCCAGCCCAGCAGGTTTAACCCACTGGTAAAACGCGCATAGGTACTTTTGCTGTTACCAGAATTCTTATAGTCGCTGTAATACTGGCTGGCATAGTACGAGGTATAGAAGGCATTGATGCCGCGATCCCAGTTTTCCGGAGGAACATACCCTTGCTCAAGTTCATCGACATAGGCCTGCGGAACGCTGAGATCCAGGCGAAACGTGCCGATATTCCAGGCATAACTGCCCCCTTGCACCGCCTGCTTCAAGGTTGGGCATTCATTCTGCTTGTCCAACGCCTGTATATTTATCCCCAGACGGGTTAATGCATCACGGGATAAACAGGTGTCATCCGGATTATCCTTAACAGTAATTTCATACTTTCCACGCCACTGTTTATTGACGTAGATGTCAATGTCATATGGGCCAGGCAGTGGTTGATTATCATCGAAGCGAAAATCAGAAACTTTCTCGCCTTTCATTCCGCCCATCATAAAATTTGTATCAAAAGTTTCCTCTCCAGCATGGGCATCAATGCCGAGCAATAATAGTAATATCGCCGAAGCAATCGGTGTCATCCTTAACATAATCAGCTCCTGTTATATTAGGCTGACGTTATCGCTAATATAATTACCGTGATCGTCAATAATGGTTATTTTATACTGATTGGCATTAGCACTTTTTAATGTCACATCTGCACTGGAGAGCGGTGCAAGCATAATAGTTTCGTTATTTATTTTAACATTATTAGCTTTTACTTCCGTCACCGTGATCCAGTTAGCGGCATCATTCTTAATGGAATAAATACTACCGCTACGTTTCATGGACAGTTTCTGAAATGTACCTTTATTAACTGATGAGATACCTTTAGGTCGATAAAATAGTTTAATCCTATTCTGCATCGCGAACTTGAGTACATTCTTTCCTGCGTTATCAATATTGTTTGGTGGAATATCCAGCACATTGAGAAAAAACAAGCTTTCTTTGTTGTCAGGCAGCATATTCGGCATTTTTTTGATTTTAATCTGCTGGCCTGAATCCCCGGCCACTTTAACCACTGGAGGCGTTAACAAAAACGGGACCTTAATCTTTTCTGGCGGTAGAGATGTATCACCATCATCAATCCATGACTGTACAAGCGAAGAACGTCCTCCCTGGTTCATCAGTTGCACCAACACTTCATTTTTTTCCGCAGGGTAGATAATGCGAGTACCGTAGATCACAATTCCCGCATGCGCAGGCAGGACTATAGATGCAATGAGTATGACTGCGAGTCCTTTCATTTTGATGCCTCTTATACTTAAGTTTATTCTCTACAGTCTATGAGCTGCGTAATAATAACTGTCATCCTTAGCGAAGTGATAAAAATGTCGGCGGCAATGCCGCCGACATAAAATTAATCTTCAGAAACGCGCAGGACTAAATTTGAAATAACATCACCAGCGACAACATCATTATTGGTTAACTTCAAGTATTTAGCACTAAAAGGTATTGAATAATTCCCTTCGGTAGTTTTATAACTTGAAATATCTAATGGTTTAGATACATCAAGTTCCTTAGTTTCTGTGCCTAAATACAAATAATAACCTACAGTGTCATTACCACTTTTAACTGCTTTATCATTACCAGTGATTTTACCTCCACTAATTAACGAAAGCTTAAGACCGGTCGTATCGCCATTACATTTAATTTTAAGCACATCACTGGTCACACCAACTGCATCGTTATACGTTGAATATATAGGCAATCCTGAAAAAACACTGGTTGGTACAGTAGGCATATTTATACTTACAGAGCCCCCATCTGCTTCAAATGTACATGGTGCCCCTGTTACTTTCCCTGTAATTGTTAATTGTCCTGTTTCGGTATCAGCAGCAAAAGCCCCAGCGCTCATAAATACAGCAGACAGCACAGCAGCAGAAATAATTGAACGTTTCATAATATCTTCCTTAATAAAATAATTTCTATTTGTTAAGAGGACTAACTCTTGAATTTAAATTCGCACATCAGAAACGTTACCGCAATGTAAACACGTTGTTTTGTTGATTTAAAACAAGTTGCAAAGTGCAATATAATTTCGGCAAATAAATTTAGTTCTGTATTATTTTTGAAATTAATAAATTCACTAAATTAATTGTCTGGGTAGGATTTTCTGGGGGAATATCCAACCACACATCATTCATCATATCGATGTGTGGTTGATAAAAAAGTCTGTTAGTCGTAACGCGTGAGTAAAATCTGTCGTGTAGCGTCACCGGGCACAGTAACAATTTCAGTTACCGCGCCTTTCTGGAGATTGGAAAAACCCTCTTTGACGTTTGAAAAGGAAACGGCATTGCCACAGCGTTGCTGCACTTCGTTATTTACAACATCAGCGCTACAGGTGGGTTCAGTTACTCGCCCATTGATATTCAAGGTAGCAGTATCGGTGGCGAAAACAGAAGTACTCATTCCATAAGCCAGAGTAATAACTCCCAAGAATAAAATTTTCTTCATTACGTTCATTATTCCTGTATTGGTTGGGATACAGTATACAAGCTGCCCTTCCAGTAAATTATGGATTAACTGCCTCGCTAAAACCAATTGAGATTGTAGATTAATGAGATAGATTTGATCAATTCAAATGATGCATTGAGGCCAATTATTCGGAAAAAGATATGGATTTTACAGGCAGAATAAACAATATTGCGACGATTTTTCACTCCACACATTCACCACATTAATATATCATTAATGTGGTGAATAATATTTAATGCGATAAATTACACTGCGCGAAAAGCAATTTCGCCCGGAATAACTTCTCCCTGCCAATACAGCTGTGCCGCCACACGCCCTGCAAGGTCGCGGTAAATGGCGGTAAATTCGCTGTCTGGACGGCTGATAACCGTCGGCGTACCGCGATCGAGGTCTTCACGCAGAGAAATATGCAGCGGCATTTGTCCCAGCAGTTGGGTGTGGTACTGCTCGGCCAGTTTCTGCGCGCCACCGGTGCCAAAGATTGGCTCATGGTGACCACAGTTGCTGCAAATATGCATACTCATATTCTCAACAATACCCAATACCGGCACTTCGACTTTTTCGAACATCACAATGCCTTTTTTCGCATCGATCAGCGCGATGTCCTGCGGCGTAGTGACAACAACCGCGCCCGTTACCGGAATGTTCTGCGCCAGCGTCAACTGGATGTCACCAGTGCCCGGCGGCATATCCAGTACCAGATAATCAAGATCCGGCCATAAGGTTTCCTGCAACATCTGCAACAGCGCTTTACTGGCCATCGGTCCGCGCCACACCATCGCGTTATCGTCAGTGACCAGATAACCAATGGAGTTCGTTGCCAGACCATGAGACATGATCGGCGCCATGTGGGTACCATCTGGCGAGGTTGGACGCTGGTTTTCCGCGCCAAGCATTGTCGGGATAGACGGACCATAAATATCGGCGTCCAGAATCCCCACCTTCGCCCCTTCTGCAGCCAGCGCCAGCGCCAGGTTCACGGCGGTAGAGGATTTACCCACTCCACCTTTACCTGAACTGACGGCGATGATGTTTTTCACACCATTAATACCTGGCTGGTTTTTCACGCGTTTCAGCGTCGCGATGTTATGCGACAGTTTCCAGTCGATCGCTTTCGCGCCGGTAATACGCAGCAGATCGGCGCTACATTGCTCTTTTAAGTCCTCAAACGCGCTATGCCAAACGAACGGCATGACCAGCTCAACGTGCAACGTGTCATCCATCCAGGCGACGTGGTGCAACGCTTTAAGCGTCGTCAGATTATGCTTCAGGGTTGAATGCTGAAAATTCGCCAGCGTCCCGGCAACCATGGCGCGCAGGGTCTCTGGTGATTTGGCCTGGGATTGTGCGTTCATCCCGACTCCTTTTTGTTGTTCTGAATATACAATAGTCACCAGGTAGTTTACTCCAACCGCAACAATTATTCATTTACGGATAAATGCCCTTATCGCTTGGCGCAGTAATTACCATTTTGGTACTATCAAAGCCCTTTTCACTACAAAAGAAGTAATTGCCCACTATGACTCAAGTCGCGAAGAAAATTCTGGTAACGTGCGCGCTGCCGTACGCAAACGGCTCAATCCACCTCGGCCACATGCTGGAGCACATCCAGGCTGATGTCTGGGTCCGTTACCAGCGAATGCGCGGCCACCAGGTTAACTTCATCTGCGCGGACGACGCACACGGTACGCCAATCATGCTGAAAGCACAGCAGCTTGGGATCACGCCAGAGCAGATGATCGGTGAAATGAGTCAGGAGCATCAGACTGATTTTGCAGGTTTTGACATCAGCTATGACAACTACCACTCGACGCACAGCGAAGAGAACCGTGAGCTGTCTGAGCTGATTTACACGCGCCTGAAGGAAAACGGTTTTATTAAGAACCGTACAATCTCCCAGCTTTACGATCCGGAAAAAGGCATGTTCCTGCCGGATCGTTTTGTTAAAGGCACCTGCCCGAAATGTAAGTCTCCGGATCAGTACGGCGATAACTGTGAAGTCTGCGGCGCAACCTACAGCCCGACCGAACTTATCGAGCCGAAATCCGTTGTGTCTGGCGCGACGCCGGTGATGCGTGACTCCGAACACTTCTTCTTTGATCTGCCGTCATTCAGCGAAATGCTGCAGGCGTGGACGCGCAGCGGCGCGTTACAGGAGCAGGTCGCCAACAAAATGCAGGAATGGTTCGAATCCGGCCTGCAACAGTGGGATATTTCCCGCGATTCCCCGTACTTCGGTTTTGAAATCCCGAATGCGCCTGGCAAATACTTCTACGTCTGGCTGGACGCGCCAATTGGCTATATGGGTTCATTCAAAAACCTGTGCGATAAGCGCGGTGACACCACCAGCTTTGATGAATACTGGAAGAAAGATTCCGACGCCGAGCTGTATCACTTCATCGGTAAGGATATCGTTTACTTCCACAGCCTGTTCTGGCCTGCCATGCTGGAAGGCAGTAACTTCCGTAAGCCGACCAACCTGTTCGTCCACGGTTATGTGACGGTGAACGGCGCGAAGATGTCTAAATCTCGTGGCACCTTCATTAAGGCAAGCACCTGGCTGAAGCACTTCGATGCCGACAGTCTGCGCTATTACTACACGGCGAAACTATCTTCACGTATTGATGACATCGACCTGAACCTGGAGGACTTTGTCCAGCGCGTTAATGCCGATATCGTCAACAAAGTAGTCAACCTGGCATCCCGTAATGCAGGCTTTATTGCTAAGCGTTTTGACGGCATTCTGGCGACTGAGCTGGCCGACCCGGCGCTGTATAAAACCTTCACCGACGCCGCAGCAGTGATCGGCGAAGCATGGGAAAGCCGTGAATTTGGTAAAGCTATTCGTGAAATCATGGCGCTGGCCGACGTGGCAAACCGCTACGTTGACGAACAAGCACCGTGGGTTGTGGCTAAACAGGAAGGCCGCGATGCCGACCTGCAGGCAATTTGCTCCATGGGTATTAACCTGTTCCGTGTGCTGATGACCTACCTGAAGCCGGTTCTGCCAACGCTTGCTGAACGTGTGGAAGCGTTCCTGAACTGCGAACTGAGCTGGGATGCCATTGAGCAGCCACTGCTCGGTCACAAGGTCAACACCTTTAAAGCGCTGTACAATCGCATCGACATGAAACAAGTTGAAGCGCTGGTGGAAGCGTCGAAAGAAGAAGTGAAAGCCGCTGCCGCACCAGTAACCGGTCCGCTGGCGGATGACCCGATTCAGGAAACCATCACCTTTGACGATTTCGCCAAAGTTGACCTGCGCGTAGCGTTGATTGAAAACGCCGAATTCGTGGAAGGTTCCGACAAACTGCTGCGTCTGACGCTGGATCTCGGTGGTGAGAAACGAAACGTCTTCTCTGGTATTCGTTCTGCGTATCCGGATCCACAAACCCTGATTGGCCGCCAGACCATTATGGTTGCTAACCTGGCTCCTCGTAAGATGCGCTTCGGCATTTCTGAAGGGATGGTAATGGCCGCAGGTCCTGGCGGGAAAGATATCTTCCTGTTAAGCCCGGATGAAGGTGCAAAACCAGGCCAACAGGTGAAGTAAGTCAAGTATCTCAAGCGCTGCAACCGCAGCGCTTTTTTTTTGCTACGTGAGTGCTTCCTCTAATCTTAACCCTTAATCCATTTTCGGACTGCTCAGTTGTTAATATTAGATTTATTCTATACTGCACTGGGATCAAGATAGTCCGGGCTTACCAGATTCGTGGAGGTTATTGTTTAACATCCGATATTCATGAAATGGAGTTTTACATGAAAGCGTTACATAAATTTTTCACTCTCGCCGTGGTATCGGTTGTGTTTTTTTCCCTGGCAGGATGCGGTGATAAAGTAGAGACAAAAACATTTAATGCCAACCTCAACGGTTCGGATATCACTGTCTCTTACACCTATAAAGGTGATAAGGTCCTGAAGCAAATCTCTGAAAGTAAAATCAGCTATGCGTCAGTCGGTGCCAGCAATAAAGAAGAAGCAGCAAAAGTATTCGACGCATTAAGCGCCAAATATCAAAACATTACTGGTATAGAAGAAAAACTCACCTATTCAGATACCTACGCGCAAGAAAATGTCACTATCGATATGGAAAAAGTTGATATAAAAGCGTTGCAGGCCATTTCAGGGATGAAACTATCTGAAAACGCCGATAAAAACATCAGCATGAAGCAAATGCAAACGGTAATGGAATCGGCGGGTTTTAAAGAAGTGAAGTAAAGCTTCGGCGACCCGATTTTGATCGTGGTCGCCAGCGCTGCTTTACGCTTTCTTTTTATGCTCTCGCGACGTTAAACCACGCAGAAAATAACGCAGAAACTGATCGCCGCATTCGCGATAATTCTTATGGTCCGGCGCGCGCATCATGGCGGTAATTTCCGGCATCGACACACGGAATTTCTGCTCGGTCATAATTGCCAGAATATCATCGGTTTTCAGTGAAAAAGCGATACGCAGTTTTTTCAGCACCGTATTATTGTTAACACGACGCTCAAGCGCCAGTTCCGGTGCAGAATCATCTTTACCACGCAGATGATAAATCAGACCGTTTAAAAAACCGGAGAGAATGATATCCGGGCAGCGAACAAACCCGTCTTCATCTTCTTTTGTCGTCCAGGTATCAAAATTTGCGGAGATGGATTCCATGTCAGCAAGCGCAAGAATACGCACCATGTCGTTATTGTTCGCTTTCAGGGTGTAGCGCAGGCTACGAAGAATATCGTTACTTAGCATAGAGCCTTCAACTGTCGGTGATGCAATGGCGCGCAGTGTATCAGTTTTACAGTCCAATCGCCTCTTTTAGACTTTTAAGATAACGACGACTCACCGGAACAGTCAGCCCGTTACGCAAAATCAGTTCCGCCTGGCCGTTGTCTTCCAGACGGATCTCCTGCAATTGCGCCATATTTACCAGATATTGTCTATGACAACGCAGCAGAGGAGTACGGCTCTCCAGCGTCCTGAGCGTCAACTCAGTGAAGCCTTCTTTACCATCACTGCTGGTCACATATACGCCACTCATACGGCTGCTGATAAACGCCACGTCATCCATTTGCAACAAATAAATTCGGCTGTGACCGCTGCACGGAATAAACTTCAGCGCCTGCTGATTTTCTGGCAGGAGTGATACATCCTGCTTCGTGCGCTCCTGACGCAAACGGATCAGCGTTTTTTCCAGCCGAGCTTCTTCGATCGGCTTGAGCAGATAATCAAACGCATGTTCTTCAAAGGCTTTCACCGCATACTCATCAAAGGCGGTCAGAAAAACAATGTACGGACGATGCTCGGGATCAAGCATGCCAACCATTTCCAGGCCGCTGATTCGCGGCATCTGAATATCAAGGAACAGAACATCCGGACGCAATTTATGTACCGCGCCAATGGCTTCCACCGCATTCGAACATTCGCCGACAATCTCGATGTCGCTTTGCTCCTGCAACAGGATCCGCAGATTCTCCCGGGCTAACGGTTCGTCATCGACAATTAGCACTTTGATCATGCCAGTTCCTCCAGAGGAAGTCGTAAAGTGATTCGGGTAAAGCGGTCAGGTTCACACGCTACGCTAATGCCAAAATCATCGCCAAACCGCTCGCGCAGTCGTTTATCGACCAGATTCATACCCAGTCCACTGGCTTCTGATGTTGGCTGATACAGCCCGGCATTGTCTTCGATATCCAGCATCAGATATTGCCCTTCTCGACGGGCGGTAATCGATACTTCACCGGTATCTAATAACTGAGAAGTACCGTGTTTGATAGCATTCTCCACGATGGGTTGCAGAGTAAAAGCGGGTAATTGCTGATGCGAAAGTTCTTCTGGCACCGTCAAGGTCACCTGAAGACGCGATTGGAACCGTGCCTTTTCAATTTGCAGATAAGCATTAACGTGTTCAATTTCATCGGCCAGCGTCACAATTTCCGACGGGCGTTTTAAATTTTTACGAAAGAACGTCGACAGATACTGCACCAGTTGGCTGGCCTGCTCGCTATCACGTCGGATCACAGCTTTGATGGTGTTGAGCGCATTAAACAGAAAATGGGGATTGACCTGGGCGTGCAGGAGTTTTATTTCCGACTGCGTGAGCATCGCTTTTTGCCGCTCATACTGTCCGGCCAGAATCTGCGCCGAAAGCAGTTGGGCGATCCCTTCCCCCAGCGTGCGGTTGATTGAGCTAAAGAGACGGTTTTTGGCTTCATACAGTTTGATGGTCCCCATCACCCGCTGGTTTTCACCCCGCAAGGGGATCACCAGCGTCGAACCTAATTTACATTGCGGATGCAAAGAGCAGCGATAAGGGACTTCATTGCCGTCAGCATAAACCACCTCTCCGGTTTCAATCGCCCGCTGGGTGTACGAGGAAGAGATAGGTTTGCCCGGCAGATGATGGTCGTCACCAATACCGGTAAATGCCAGCAGTTTCTCACGATCGGTAATCGCCACCGCACCGATATCCAGCTCTTCATACAGCACCTGAGCAACCTTCATGCTGTTAACCTCGTTGAACCCCTGGCGCAAAATACCTTCCGTTGAAGCGGCAACTTTGAGCGCGGTGGCGGAAAAAGCGGAGGTATATTTTTCAAACATCGCCCGTTTATCGAGCAAAATACGCATAAATAAGGCGGCGCCGACAGTATTGGTCACCATCATAGGCGCGGCAATATTGCTGACCAGTCGATAGGCATCATCAAACGGCCTGGCGATCAATAAGATGATCAACATCTGCACCAGTTCAGCAACAAAGGTAATGGCGCCCGCCGTCAGCGGGCTGAATACTTTATCGGTACGACCACGACGGGTGAGCACGCTGTGCACCAGTCCGCCGAGCAACCCTTCCACAATGGTCGAGATCATGCAGCTAAGCGCCGTCATTCCGCCCATTGAATAACGATGTAAACCACCGGTCAGACCGACTAAGCCGCCAACCACAGGGCCGCCAAGCAGCCCGCCCATTACCGCACCAATAGCGCGAGTATTCGCAATGGAGTCATCAATGTGCAGCCCGAAATAGGTGCCCAAAATGCAGAAAATGGAAAAGGTAACGTAGCAAAGCAGTTTGTGCGGCAGCCGGATAGTCACCTGCATCAGCGGAATAAACAAACGCGTTTTGCTCATGAGCCACGCGATAACGAGAAACACGCACATCTGCTGAAGCAGCAGCAACACCAGATTAAACTCGTACATACCCGCCAACCACACATCTCTTAAAAGCGCGTAACATACATGGGCTGCGCGTAACTTTCTTTGAAGTGTTGCAAAAAAAAAGGAATTTGTGAGAACGATCACTCGAAAGCGCGAGCATGACTACAAACCCACCCATTTATTGATCAAAAAACAGACAAAACTACCTGGTTCGCAAAAGAGCGTCTAAAGTAAAACTGGGACCTCGCAAGCATAAGTGAGACGACGATGGCGCTTTACACAATAGGTGAAGTGGCTTTGCTTTGTGATATCAACCCTGTCACTTTACGTGCGTGGCAGAGGCGTTACGGATTACTGAAACCGCAACGGACAGACGGCGGACATCGCCTGTTTAACGACGCGGATATCGACAGGATCCGTGAGATAAAACGCTGGATCAACAACGGTGTCCAGGTCAGCAAGGTTAAAATGTTGCTCAGCAATGAGAGCATTGATGTGCATAACGGTTGGCGTGAACAACAAGAGACGCTGTTGAGCTATTTGCAAAGTAATAATCTGCATAGCCTCAGACTGTGGATTAAAGAGCGTGGTCAGGATTATCCCGCACAAACGCTCAACACCCATTTATTCATTCCGTTACGCCGACGTCTGCAATGTCAGCAGCCGATCCTCCAGGCGTTACTGGGGATCCTCGACGGCGTACTGATCAACTACATCGCGATTTGTCTTGCCTCAGCACGCAAGAAACAGGGCAAAGATGCTCTGGTGGTTGGCTGGAACATTCAGGATACGACCCGCTTATGGCTGGAAGGTTGGGTCGCCAGCCAGCAGGGATGGCGCATCGACGTCCTTGCTCATTCGCTGAACCAACTGCGACCGGAGCTGTTTGAAGGTCGCACCTTGCTTGTCTGGTGCGGCGAGAACCAAACGCCCGCTCAGCAACAACAGCTGAATGAATGGCGCGCGTTGGGTCACGATATTTATCCACTCGGTATTTAATATTCTATTAACAAACGTGTACAATCCTTGAATTCACATAAGGAGTGCATAATGAGCGCAGCTAAAATCGGTGTCATTACCCTCTTCCTGCTGATGGCCATCGGCGGTATCGGCGGTGTCATGCTGGCAGGTTATACCTTTATTTTACGTGCCGGGTAAGATGTCTCGCTAATTTCTCAAAACCGCGGTCAACAATTACCGCTGCCAGCGCGACCAACAGCGCCCCCTGAATCACATAGGCGGTATTGAACCCACTCAGCCCGATAATAATCGGCGTACCCAGCGTGTTCGCTCCAACGGTTGAGGCGATGGTTGCAGTGCCTATATTAATAATCACCGACGTGCGAATCCCGGCCAGAATAACCGGGGCCGCCAGCGGTAACTCTACTTTACGCAGCCGCTGCCCCTGACTCATGCCCATTCCACTGGCGATATCCATCACGCTGGAAGAAATACCGCCAAGTCCCGCCAGGGTTGCCTGCAAGATCGGTAATACCCCATACAGGATCAGCGCAATAATTGCCGGTTCAGGACCAAATCCCATCACCGGTACAGCTATCGCCAACACCGCAACTGGCGGAAATGTCTGCCCCACGGCGGCAATCGTTTCCACTATCGGCCTGAATTCTGCGCCCCAGGGTCGGGTTACCGCAATTCCCGCCCCAACGCCAATCAATACGGCGATAAGGCTTGAGATCCCCACCAGTGTAAAATGGGCCAGCGCCAACGCTGTAAAACTTTCCTGCTGATACACGGGACGTGGCAGCTCAGGAAACAGCGAACTAAACAGGGTCTGACTGTGAGGCAATCCAACCAACAGGATCAGAAACAACGTAACAAGCCACAGCAGTGGATCAGCAAGACGTTTCACGGGTCGGCATCTCCGAAAGCAAATCGCGAAAATGGAGCGTTCCGCAGGGTACCCCCTGCAGCGTCACGACAGGTAATACGTCGCAACCGCGCGCCACGAACACCGATAACGCATCACGAAGCGTCATCTCATCCACCAGCGGCTCGCCGTCTGAGTGTTCTCCGCGACGAATAAAATCGCCTACCGTACGCAGCGACAACAGCCGAACGCCCAGTTCACTGCGGCCAAAAAAGGTTTGTACGAAATCATTCGCTGGCGCGGTGAGCATCGACAGCGGCGTGCCTTGCTGCACGACCTTTCCTGCATCCATCAGCACCAGATGCTCCGCCAGTCTTAGCGCCTCGTCGATATCATGCGTCACCAGCACAATGGTACGCCCGAGCAGACGGTGAATACGCGTCATCTCCTGCTGCAGCGCACCGCGGGTGACCGGGTCCAGCGCGCCAAAAGGCTCATCCATCAATAGCACCTGCGGATCCGCCGCCAACGCACGCGCAACCCCGACCCGCTGCTGCTGTCCGCCGGAAAGCTGATGCGGATAACGGTGGCGCAAACTCGCCTCAAGACCCAGCAGAGCCATCAGTTCATCTGTTCGGTCATCAATACGTGAGCGCGACCACTTTTGCAGTTGCGGTACGGTGGCGATGTTCTGCGCGACGGTCCAGTGGGGAAACAAGCCAATAGACTGAATCGCGTACCCCATGCGCCGTCGTAGCTCCAGCACCGGCAGGCTACGAATTTCTTCTCCGGCAAAGCGGATCTGCCCGCTGTCGTGTTCAACCAGCCGATTGATCATCTTTAGCGTGGTGGACTTCCCCGAACCTGACGTGCCGATTAACACCGAAAAGCTGCCCTCCCCTAAATGCAGGTTAAGGTCATCAACGGCTTTTTGCTGACCATAGGTTTTACTGACGTGGCGAAATTCAATCATTATTCGATACCTTTAGCAGCGCGAGACCTAAATCAAACAGCGCATCAATCAACACTGCCAGCACAACGACTGGGATCACGCCCAACAGCACTAAATCGACGGCGCTACTGAGCAATCCCTGAAAGACCAGCGCGCCAAATCCCCCTGCGCCAATCAGAGCGGCAATCACCGCCATTCCCATGGTTTGCACCATCACTACCCGTAAACTGCGTAAGAAGACCGGCAATGCCAGCGGGAACTGCACCGAGACAAATCGCTGGAAAGTGTTCATTCCCATCGCTCGAGCGCTTTCCAGTACATCCCGCGGTACCTGATTCAACCCAGCCACAACGCCACGTACAAGCGGTAACAACGCATACAGCACCAACGCAATAAGCGCAGGCGTCATACCAGTTCCCGCGACGCCGAACTTGCCCAATAAAGGAAAGTGCTTCACCAACCCGGCAAGCGGCGCAATTAACAGGCCAAACAGCGCGACTGAAGGAATGGTTTGGATGATATTCAGTAGTGCAAAAACCGGCCCCTGACGGGCGACAGAGAAAGCACACCAGATGCCCAGTGGCACACCAATGAGCAGCGCGGGCACCACGGTAGCGAACAGAATCGTCAAATGTTGCGCCAGGGCGTCGTTGAAGACATCCTGGCGGTTGGCATATTCTTTAAGCAGGGAAAGATCGTTAAACGTGCCGGAGAACAAAAGCACCAGCGGCACAATGAATATTTGAGCATGCAGCGCCCAACGCCACAGTGCCTGAGCGGTGATGCGACGAATGGCGTCACTGGCGGCCAGCAGCATCAGTCCCAGTCCCAACCAGAATCCACTGCCCAGACTGGTTCTGGCCAGCGGACTCCCTGTCTTCGCCAGATACGTTGCCGTTGTACCTGCGGTTACCAACGCGGCGATCACCAACAGTTGGCAAACGATAAGCGCCAATATATTGCCGGGCTTTCCCGGTACAACGCTCAGAAGACACAGCAGCAAACAGGCCACCGCCAATCCCCATGCCGTGTCGGAGCTGATATCCCAGAGTTGACGACCTTCGCCGGACACCAGACGATTAGGTGCATAGCTAATGAAAGGCAGCGCTGCCGCCGCGAAAGTAAGAAGCACCAGCAGCAACAGCACCCGATTGACTGAAATATTCGACAAAACACCCACCCGCTGCAAACGCCGTTACTTCACCCATCCTTTTTGCTTCAGGTAATCTGCTGCGACTTTTTTCGCATCCAGTCCCTCCACGGCAATGCTGGCATTCAGTTGTTGCAACGTTTTTTCATCCAGGCTGGCAAATACCGGTTGCAGCCACTCTCCCATTTGCGGATAGTCTTTTAGCACCGACTCACGTACGACGGGTGCTGGCGCATAAATGGGCTGGACACCTTTTGGATCGCTTAAAGTTTGCAGACCGAGCGCCGCAACCGGGCCATCAGTGCCATAAGCCATCGCCGCATTGACTCCAGAAGTCTGCTGCGCCGCCGCTTTAATCGTTACCGCGGTATCCCCCCCAGCCAGCGACAACAGCTGATTTTGATTCAGTTTGAAATCATAGGCTTTTTCAAACGCTGGCAGCGCGTCAGCCCGTTCGATGAATTCCGCAGAGGCGGCAAGTTTGAACGTTCCTCCGTCCTTCAGGTAACGGCCTAAATCAGCAAGGGACTCAAGTTTGTTCTTTTGCGCGACATCCTGGCGTACTGCAATAGTCCAGGTGTTGTTGGCGGGTGCAGGGGTTAGCCAGACCAGCTTATTTTGCTCTGCATCCAGCTTTTTCACTTTGTCGAATCCAGCCTGCGCATTTTTCCACGCGGGATCATTTTCATCTTTAAAAAAGAATGCGCCATTACCGGTATATTCCGGATAAATATCCAGCTCACCGGAGGTGATTGCCCCACGCACCACTGGGGTGGTACCAAGCTGTATTTTATTGACGGTTTTCACGCCATGGCTTTCGAGCACCTGCAAAATAATGTTGCCGAGCAGCGCCCCTTCGGTATCTATTTTTGAACCGACCGTGACGGGTGACGCGGCCTGTAAGGGTAGGCTTATCGCAGCTAACAGCGCCAGCGAACCCACCGATACTTTTGAGATTATCATGCTGTACTCCTCATCCTTTTGCGGCCCTTTTCAGAGACTTGAGGAAAAAGCATAGTCGAAAAATCAGGGCTTAACCTGGCAATTGGGGAGTAAGAGAGGGATTCGTTAGCAATAACGTGATGAGAAATAAGAAGCAGACGCGGCGCGTACGTCTAAAGATAAAGGCCGGAAACCCGGCCTTTACTCGCTAATCAATTACAGCAGTTCAAATTCGCCCTGCTTCACTCTGGCGGAATCCACGCCGATGAAAACGTTAAACTTGCCCGGTTCTGCATCGTATTGCATACGCTGATTCCAGAACTTCAGCGCCTCAATGTCAATCGGGAAGCTGACGGTCTGGGTTTCACCCGGCTTAAGATTCACTTTCTCAAAACCTTTCAGCTGTTTTACCGGACGACTCATGGAAGCGGTCACGTCCTGCAAATACATCTGAATCACCGTCGCACCTTCGCGCTTGCCGGTGTTGGTCACCTGCACGCTGGCCGTCACGGTCCCGTCACGCTTCATCGTTGGAGAAGAGAGCTTCACATCAGAAACCGTGAACGTGGTGTAGCTCAGGCCATAACCAAAGGGATACAACGGACCATTCGCTTCATCAAAGTAGCGCGACGTGTACTTGTTCGGCTTATCTGCGTTATACGGACGACCGGTATTGAGATGGCTGTAATAGACCGGAATCTGTCCGACAGAGCGCGGGAAAGACATCGGCAGCTTGCCTGACGGGTTGTAATCACCAAACAGCACATCGGCGATGGCGTTACCGCCTTCCGTCCCGGCAAACCAGGTTTCGAGGATCGCATCGGCCTGTTGATCTTCTTTAACCAACGCCAGCGGACGTCCGTTCATCAGTACCAGAACCAGAGGTTTACCGGTGGCTTTCAGCGCGGCAATCAGGTCACGCTGACTCTGTGGAATAGTGATATCGGTGCGGCTGGAAGCTTCATGCGCCATACCTTGCGCTTCGCCGACTACCGCAACCACCACGTCAGACTGCTTCGCTGCGTTCACGGCTTCATCGATCATCGCCTGCGGCGAGCGCGGGTCAACCTTCACCGCCTCTTCATACAGATTGAGGAAATCGACAATGCCTTTGTCGTTGGTGATATTCGCCCCTTTGGCGTACAGCACTTTGCCCTGATCGCCGACGGCATTTTTAATCCCCGTCAGTACCGTTACCGACTGATCGGCAACACCGGCAGCGGACCAACTGCCCATCACATCACGCTTGCTGTCGGCCAACGGACCGACGACTGCCACGGTGGCGGATTTTTTCAGCGGCAACGTTTCCAGACGGTTTTTCAGCAGCACCAGGCTTTCTCGCGCTACTTCACGCGCCTCTTTACGGTGCAAACGGCTTTCCGCGTTGGTGTCCTGTGGGTCAGATTCTTTGGCCCCCAGATGACTGTACGGGTCGTTAAACAGCCCCATATCATATTTCACGTTCAGCACGTGGCGCGCGGCGTCATCCAGCTCCGCCATTGTCACTTTGCCGGATTTAATCAAGCCCGGAAGATATTTGCTGTAATACTCATCGCTCATACTCATATTGATGCCGGACTTGATCGCCACACGCACCGCATCTTCAGGATCGGAGGCAGTACCGTGCTTAATCAGCTCCTTAATCGCGCCGTGATCGGAAACGGTAATACCCTTAAAGCCCCATTCATCACGCAGCACGTCTTTGAGCAGCCATGCATCTGAGGTTGCAGGCGTACCGTTTAGCGAATTAAGTCCTACCATTACCGCACCGCTACCAGCGTCCAGCCCGGCTTTATACGGCGGCATATAGTCGTTGAACAGACGCTGTGGGCTCATATCGACGGTGTTATATTCCTTGCCACCTTCAACCGCGCCATAAGCAGCGAAGTGCTTGACGCTGGTCATCACCGAATAGCGATCCGCCGGGCTTTTACCCTGCATCGCTTCAACCATGGTTTTACCCATCGTAGCCGTTAAATACGTGTCTTCACCAAAACCTTCTGAAGCACGGCCCCAACGCGGATCGCGAGAGACATCGACCATTGGCGCCCAGGTCATATTCAGACCATCATCGGCGGCTTCATACGCGGAAATACGGCCAACGGTTCTGACCGCATCGAGATTAAAAGAGGACGCCAGGCCGAGACTTATCGGGAACACGGTACGTTGGCCGTGCAATACGTCGTAGGCAAAAAAGAGAGGAATTTTCAGGCGGCTGAGTTCCATCACCTGATCCTGCATTTTGCGGATATCCTGGCGCGTGACGGTGTTAAAAATTGCCCCAACCTGCCCGTCTTTGATCATCTCGCGGATGGCTTCTTTCGGGTTATCAGGCCCGACGCTTATCAAGCGTAGTTGCCCAATTTTCTCATCCACGGTCATCTGTTTAAGTAAATCGGTAACGAATGCATCCCGCGCTTCTGGCGTCAGAGGATGGTTACCAAACAGCGTGTCCGCCTGCGCTGGTTGCAACGCCAGACTCACCGCGACACCTACAGAACATAGCCATTTCATGTTGATTCTCTCTTTATTTTTTCCCGACGAGGCAGCGAAAATATAACAAAAACCGCAGTTTGCCGTAAGACTAAACGGGAGCGATAAAGAAAGCTAAGGTTATTCTCCTAATTTTCAAAACCAGCGCAAATCATTAGAAGACGAACCAGAGACAATATGAATGAGAAAGCGTATTGTCATACAAAGCGCTATGCTTGTTCCTGATATTGAGTCTCACCACAAGGAGTGGAGAATGTCTTCCATTACAACAGATAATAAAGCTTTCCTGAATGAACTGACCCGTCTGGTTGGTCATTCTCACCTGCTCACTGAACCTGCTAAAACGGCCCGCTATCGCAAGGGATTCCGCTCCGGCCAGGGCGAAGCGCTCGCCGTCGTGTTCCCCGGCTCGCTTTTAGAGCTGTGGCGCGTTCTCAATGCTTGCGTCGCCGCAGATAAAATTATCCTGATGCAGGCCGCCAATACCGGCCTGACCGAAGGCTCTACGCCGAGCGGAAATGATTACGACCGCGAAATTGTCATTATCAGCACCCTGCGCCTGGATAAACTGCACGTCATCGGCAAAGGCGAACAAGTGCTGGCTTATCCCGGTACAACGTTGTATTCGCTGGAAAAGGCGCTCAAACCGTTTGGCCGTGAGCCACATTCTGTGATCGGGTCATCCTGTATTGGCGCTTCGGTAATTGGCGGCATTTGCAACAACTCCGGCGGCTCGCTGGTACAGCGCGGCCCGGCATATACCGAGATGTCGCTGTTTGCGCGTATTGACGAACAAGGTAAATTGCAGCTGGTCAACCATCTGGGTATCGAGCTGGGCCAGACCCCGGAACAGATCCTGAGCAAACTTGATGACGAGCGGATTAAAGATGACGATGTCCGCCACGACGGGCGACACGCGCACGATCACGACTATGTCACCCGCGTCAGAGATATTGAGGCGGACACGCCCGCCCGCTATAACGCCGACCCGGATCGCTTGTTTGAATCATCCGGTTGTGCAGGTAAGCTAGCGGTTTTCGCCGTGCGTCTGGACACCTTCGAAGCCGAAAAAAATCAGCAGGTCTTTTACATCGGTACCAATCAGCCTGAAGTGCTGACGGAAATCCGCCGTCATATTCTGGCAAAATTCGAGCACCTGCCGGTTGCTGGTGAATATATGCACCGCGATATTTACGACATCGCCGAGCAATATGGCAAAGATACGTTTCTGATGATCGACAAGCTCGGCACCGACAAAATGCCGTTCTTTTTCACCCTGAAAGGTCGCACCGATGCGATGCTGGAAAAAGTGAAAATTTTCCGTCCGCATTTCACCGACCGGGCAATGCAGAAATTTGGTCATTTGTTCCCCAGCCACTTACCGGCACGCATGAAAAGCTGGCGCGATAAGTACGAGCATCACCTGCTGTTAAAAATGGCCGGTGGCGGCGTGGCTGAAGCGCAAAACTGGCTCAGCGAATATTTCAAAACCGCTGAAGGCGACTTCTTTGCCTGTACCCCAGAAGAAGGCAGCAAGGCGTTTTTGCATCGCTTTGCGGCGGCTGGCGCGGCGATTCGTTATCAGGCCGTACATGCCGATGAAGTAGAAGATATTTTGGCGCTGGATATCGCACTGCGTCGTAACGACACCGAATGGTATGAGCATCTACCGCCAGAAATCGACAGTCAACTGGTGCATAAGCTCTATTACGGTCACTTTATGTGCTATGTATTCCATCAGGATTACATCGTGAAAAAAGGCGTGGATGCACATGCGCTGAAAGAGCAGATGCTGGAGCTTCTGCACGAACGCGGAGCACAGTATCCGGCAGAGCATAACGTCGGACATCTGTATAAAGCACCGGAAACATTAACCCGTTTTTACCGCGAGAATGACCCCACCAACAGTATGAATCCGGGTATTGGTAAAACGAGTAAGCAAAAGTTCTGGAAAGAATCGTAGGCCCGATAAGCGTAAGCGCCATCGGGCACGTTGCCGGGGGCGCTTCGCTTGGCCAGCCTACGGTTTAATCGTTTTGCGCGGTTTGCTCACCCGTAGCTGAACCTGCCGCCGCCATCTGCGCCGCTTTTTGCTTTTTGTAGCTCAGCGCTGCCGCCGGAACCGGCATCACCTTGCCGGTTTCAATCCAGGTGCGTAAACGGCTGGCATCGGCAAAGTGGGTATATTTACCGAACGCATCCATCACCACCAGCGCCACCGGTTTGTTATTGATCACGGTGCGCATCACCAGACAGTGGCCTGCCGCATTGGTAAATCCGGTTTTGGTTAACTGAATATTCCAGTTATCGCGGTATACCAGATGGTTGGTGTTACGGAATGGCAGCGTATAAGCCGGGTTGGCAAAGGTCGCCATATCTTCACGCGTAGTGCTTAACTGGCCAATCAGCGGATACTGCTTGCTGGCGATCAGCAGCTTGGTTAAATCACGAGCTGTCGAGACGTTATGAATCGATAAGCCGGTTGGTTCCACAAAGCGTGTCTGAGTCATGCCGAGCGCTTTCGCTTTGGCATTCATGGCTTTAATAAACGCGTTATAACCGCCAGGGTAATGATGCGCCAGACTGGCTGCCGCACGGTTTTCTGACGACATCAGCGCCAGCAGCAGCATGTCTTTACGGCTAATTTCACTGTTCAGTCGCACACGAGAGTAGATGCCTTTCATTTCCGGTGTCTGACTGATATCAACTTTCAGTTTCTCATCCAACGGCAGTCGTGCATCAAGCACCACCATCGCGGTCATTAACTTGGTAATCGACGCAATCGGACGCACAAGGTCCGGGTGGTTCGAATAGATAACTTTGTTGGTATTCAGATCAACAATCATCGCGCTACCGGACGCTATCTCAGGTTGAGAAGCCGCTGCGGTAGTTGCCGTTTTCGCCACGGCTTGGGGTGCAAAAGGAACGGCCAGCACCAGGGCAAGGCTTAATAATGAAACTCGGAATTTCAGCATGATGAGATTTCTGATAATGGTTCACGCACGTCACAACGCACACCGCCAGAGACTAAGTATTATCTCAAGCTAGCTCAGGCATCATAGCGATCCGGCAGGTTTGCCGCCACAGGAGAATCGTCTCGAAATGCTGCGTTGCTGACTTTTACGTCAACAACGCAGCGCAGACAGGTTTATCCGTCAGAATAATCGGTAGCCGTAACCCCACAGGATTACCGTAATAGCCAGCAGAACTTCCAGTACCAACACACCGATCGCCAGCGTCGAACTGGAAAAACTTAACCCTTCCTCGCGTGTGATATTCAGGAACGTAGGTATACCGAGATAAAGTAAATAGCCGGTGTAAAACAACGCGATGGTCCCCACCAATGCGCACAGCCAGACCAGCGGATAAAGTGCGACCAGTCCGCTTAAAAACAGCGGCGTCGCGACATATCCTGCAAAAACCATACAATGCGCCAGCGATGGGCGCTGCGGGTAATTACGCGCCATCCACCAGATAACCCGTCCCATGACGGCAACGCCCGCCAGCATCACCCCGTAAAACAGAATTGCCATCGCAAATCCGGTCAACAGAGACAGCTTCAGGATATTGCCATCGCCAAAATTCCAGCCGATTTGCGTGGTGCCGATAAATGCGCAAACCACCGGGATTGCCGCCATCAGCAGTACATGGTGGGTATAGTGATGCGAAACGCTTTCGTTTTCGCTGTTGATCACGTGCATTTCACGATCGGGATGGGAAAACAGCCCCCAGACATGGTTCATACCGCCCCCTTGTTGTCAGCTCCGGACCTCAACACTTCAAGTATAATTCAGCTTTTGATTATTTTATGTACACAGAAAAAATACCGAAGCGCCGGGTAAAAAGTTTGTTCAGGCGTAGGCATGATAAGCGAAGCGCCATCAGGCATTGGAGAGCTGAGCGACCTTAAGCGCTACTACGCGGCTTTTCCGGCATCAAATAATCATAGGGTGTATGCTATTAGCAGTGGAGGTCATACAATCGTATGGATATAAATCATTATGTTGCGCAATACGGCTATGCTGCGTTAATCATCGGCAGTCTGGCGGAAGGCGAAACCATTACCCTGTTAGGCGGCGTTGCGGCGCATCAGGGCGTCCTGAAATTTCCCCTGGTGGTACTCTCGGTCGCGCTGGGCGGGATGATTGGCGATCAGTTGCTTTATTTACTCGGACGTCGTTTTGGCGGCAAAATTTTGCAGCGTTTCTCGCGCCACCAGGCGAAAATTGATTACGCACAGAAGATGATCCAGCGACGTCCTTACCTGTTTGTGGTCGGTACGCGCTTTATGTACGGCTTTCGCGTTATTGGTCCCTTACTGATTGGCGCCAGTCACCTGCCGCCGAAGATCTTTTTACCGCTAAATATTCTTGGTGCGCTTGTCTGGGCATCGTTATTTACGACTCTGGGCTACATCGGTGGTGAAGTGATAGCGCCGTGGCTGCACAGCCTTGACCAGCATATCAAGCATGGCATCTGGCTGGTGCTGGTTATCGGGATTGTCGCGGGCGTCCGCTGGTGGATGAAACGGCGAAGCACGCGTAAAGCGCAATGAAGATGGCCCGACAGCAGAACACCGTCGGGCCGATTAATCAGGACGCGTGATAACCGCCGCCCAGCGCACTGGTCAACTGAATTGAGGCATCCAACCATTGCCCTTGCAAAAGCAGACCGTTGCACTGCTCACGTAATGCCGGGATCTTTGCCTCGCTGACCCTGGAGCCCGCAATAATACCCGCATTAAAGCGTGCCTGAGCCAGCCCCACTACGCGCTGAGCGTCATGTTCAATCTGCTGCTGATGCTGATTTTTCTGCGCTAATGTTTCTACCTGCGATGCGGCACGTGCCACGTCATTCACCGCATCCACCACCGCTTTGTTGTAATTCGCCACCGTCAGGTTGCTTTGCGCTTTCGTAATATCGAGATTTGCGTTCAGCCTGCCGCTGTCAAAGATAGGCAGAGTCAGCCCGGCGGTTACGCCCATTTGCTGCGCGGAATGGCGGAACAGGTCACTCAGATGTAACGCATCCTGTTGTAAAAATGCCATCAGATTCACATCGGGATAAAAAGCCGCTTTCGCCGCATCAATGCTGCTCAGCGATGATTCAATGTACCAGTGCGCCGCCTGTAAATCCGGGCGGCGGGCCAGTAGCGAGTAACCCAATTGTGACGGGAGCTGGCTTTCGACCGCGGGCAGTGGGGTCGAATGGAGCTTCAGGGCAGTGGACTGGGCATTGGTCAGCGCGCTCAGCCGTGCTTCAATCACCTTCATTTTACCGCTGACATCATTCAACTGCTGCTCTGTTTTGCTGGAATCAATATCAGTTTCAACGCCTTCCACTGAAGAAGTTAGACCGTTTTGATACAGCTGACGATCGACGGTTATCACATTTTGCTGCTCGTTTTCGATTTGCGTCAGTACGGTTTTCAGCGCCGCCTGCGTCTGCCATTCCCAGTAAAGGCGGGAGACACCGCTCGCCAGCAGCTGCCGGGTTTGCTCGCGCTCAGCCTCACGTGCCTTAACGGCCCCAATACGCGCCGTCACTTCAGCCCGATTTTTACCCCACAGATCCAGATTCCAGCCAGCGGTTAAACCAAGGGTTCCATTGGTGTACCACGGTCCTGTTGTTCCGGCGGCCGGATCGGTAATGGCAAACGGTCCCATCAGCCCCTCAGCTGACATTCTCTGACGCTCAACGTCTGCGGAGAAGTCGATCTCCGGGCCATCCTGTGCTTCCACAGCCTTAGCCTGCGCCTCCGCCAGTTGAATGCGCTGTTCCGCTACCTGCATATCAGGAGAATTTCGCAACGTGCTGTCAATCAACGCATTAAGTTGTGGGTCGTGATATGCCCTCCACCACTGGCTGTCCGGCCAGCCATTTTTTAACGCGGCAGGCAATGTGGTATCGACATTCGCAGCAGGGGTCTGCTGTGACAGAGACTGGCGGTCATCATGCATAGGCGCACAGCCTGCCATCAGAACAAAAAGCGGCAACAATGCCGTGGTGATAAACACAGAATTACGATTCATGGAGATATACAGGTAAGAAAAGATGTGCAGAGATTACGACTTGTCGCTTTTGCTTTTTTAGTTACGCGTGGCAATACATCTTTGGCAATAAAAATATAAAATCAGAAAAATATACACCTCGCGAATAATATAGGTTAAATAGTTTTAATAATTAATGGATGGAGATTTTATGTCACAGAATATCTATGACGATCCTGAGTTCTTTGCCGGATATGCCACGCTGGATCGTTCAGTAAAGGGGCTCGACGGCGCGCCAGAATGGCCGACAATACAAGCGATGCTCCCCTCTCTTCAAGGCAAAAACATTCTTGATTTGGGCTGTGGATATGGCTGGTTTTGCCGCTACGCACGCGATAATCAGGCTGCCAGTGTAGTGGGACTGGATATTTCACAAAAAATGTTAACTCAGGCGCACAGTATGACGCAGGGTAATGGCATCGTTTATCAGCGTGAAGATCTCGAAACGCTTACCTTGCCCCCAAATTCCTTTGATCTGGTTTATAGCTCGCTTGCCCTGCACTATTTGCACGATATAGAACGATTATTCGTAACCATTTACCAGTCATTAACACCGGGAGGCATGTTGGTTTTCTCTGCTGAGCATCCAATTTATACCGCACCGCTTAACCAGGGCTGGATCAAAGATAAAACCGGGCAACTCTCCTGGCCGATTAATCATTATCAGCAGGAAGGTGAGCGCATCAGTAACTGGTTTGCTGAGGGCGTCAAAAAACAGCATCGTAAGCTGGCGACCTGGATTAATGCGCTGATTGGGGCCGGATTCGACATCGTTTGTGTCGATGAGTGGGGACCTTCCGCGCAACAGATTGCTGAAAACCCAGCGTTAGATGAAGAAAAAGAGCGGCCGATGGTGTTTCTGCTCAGCGCACGTAAACCAGCATAACAGCGCCTCCAGGCAGAATGATTAATACTTTCCTATACTCAATCTGAACTTACCAAAAAAAGGAAAGTTAATGAAAATTCTGCTGTGGGTTATTCTGATTATTTTTCTGATTGGACTGTTGGTGGTAACAGGCGTGTTTAAGATGATTTTTTGATATTGCTGCCTATCAGCCAGTCCGGATAAGGCATTAGCATTTAATCCGGTCTGGCGCATCAGCTGTGTTCAAAGGGTAATAGCCTGAATCGCACGCGCGATATCCGGCGAATTGTTTAACGCACGAATTTCCTGAAACAGCGCGGTTGCCTCTGAATATTCTTTTCGCAGATATCCTAACCACTGCTTAATCCGCGCTACATGATACAGCCCGGTGTCCCCCTGCTTTTCAAGACGGGTATATTTTTGCAACAGCGTCACGACATCAGGCCACGGCATACGCGGCTCGTTGTATTTCACCACGCGGCTCAGGTTTGGAATATTTAATGCGCCACGTCCGATCATCACCGCATCGCATCCGCTGATGGCCATACAATCCTGGGCGCTCTGCCAGTCCCAGATTTCGCCATTCGCGATAACCGGAATAGTCAGTCGCTGGCGAATCTCGCCAATCGCCTGCCAGTTAATATGTTCTGCCTTATAGCCCTGTTCCTTGGTTCGACCATGCACCGCCAGTTCGCTGGCGCCAGCCTGCTGCACGGCATCGGCAATTTCAAACTGCCGATCGCTGTTATCCCAGCCCAGACGCACTTTCACCGTCACCGGGAGATGAGCCGGGACCGCCTCGCGCATAGCTTTTGCGCCCCGGTAGATAAGCTCAGGATCTTTCAGTAACGTTGCGCCACCGCCGCTGCCGTTCACCAGCTTCGACGGACAACCACAGTTCAGATCGACACCGTACGATCCCAGTTCTACCGCGCGCGCGGCATTCTCCGCCAGCCACTGTGGATACTGTCCTAACAGCTGAATGCGAACCAACGTGCCGGATGGCGTCCGGCTGTTGTTATGCAGTTCCGGGCAGAGTCGATGAAATACTTTTGCCGGCAGGAGCTGATCCACCACGCGCACAAACTCGGTGATGCACAGATCGTAATCATTCACTTCAGTCAGCAGCTCGCGCACCAGTGAATCGAGCACGCCTTCCATCGGCGCCAGTAAAACACGCATATCGTCACCCGCAAAAAAAGAGGCGCTATGGTAGCGCCTCCGTTCGGGAGATTAAAGAGGCTCAGCGTGGCAGCAGGCAGTTATCTTCTTTCCAGCCGTATAACCATTCCATACCGCGATAAAATTCGGCCTGCGATTTGTCTTTCCACAACAGATTACGCACCTGACGCTCGACACCTGCGGCATGGTAGACGCGTCCCATTTCTCGCGTTGACCAGACGATGCGTGCGGTACGCGGAATACGCACCGACTCATACAGCGCAAAGGCATCAGCCGCATCGCCGTCACACTGCTGTAACGCTTTACCTAGCGTGACAGCATCTTCCAGCGCCATACAGGCTCCTTGCGCCATATATTGCGCCACCGGGTGCGCGGCATCTCCCACCAGCGTGATGCGGTCGGTTCCCCATTTCTCTACCGGCTCACGATCGGCGGTTGACCAGCGCCGCCATGACGTCGGTTTATCCAGCATCTGACGGGGGCGTGGATGAATACCCGCAAAATAGGAGAGCACTTCCTCTTTGCTACCATCCTTCACCCCCCACTCCTCCTGCTGACGACTGTGGAAGGTCACCACCAGGTTGTACTGTTTGCCGCCGCGCAGTGGATAGTGCACCAGATGACAATGCGGTCCGGCCCACAATACCGGCGCGTTAATGCGCAAATCTTCCGGCATATCATCGCAATCAATCACGGCGCGATAGACCACGTGCCCGGTAACCCGTGGAGCATCGCCAATCAGAGACTGACGAACAACCGATTTTACACCGTCACAGCCCACCAGAATATCCGCCGTCCAGCTGTTGCCGTGCTCGTCAAAGACCGTCACGTCATCTTCTGACTGGCGTATATCCACCACGTTAGTTGACGTGCGATACTCAACGTTGGGATGCACCAGTGCCGCTTCCCAGACGCTGGCGTGAATATCAACCCGATGGATAACCGCATAAGGACCGCCAAAGTGATCGCGGAACGCCTGCCCGGTTTCAATCCGTACTACCTCTTTCGCATTTACCGCATCCATCATCGTGATGTGGTCGGTAAAAACGGCGCGTTGACGGGCAACTTCCCCCACGCCAAGGCTGTCCAGAGCAGAGAATGCATTCGGCCCGAGCTGAATACCCGCGCCAATTTCACCAATTTCGTGCGCTTTCTCCAGCAACATCACTTTAATGCCCTGACGGGCCAGCGATAGCGCGGTCGCCGCGCCGCCAATCCCGCCACCCACGATAATTGCGCGTGTCACTTTAGCCATTGTCGTTCTCCTTATCAGGCTGGAATTTTGTCTTGTTGATTCTCGGGCGCGGCGGCGATAAACGCCGGAAGCTGGGTACAGGCATCATATACCTCCTGACAGCGCGGATATCCGCTCAGATCGCAACCCATCCGCAACGCATTTGCCCACTGCGGGATCAGACAACAATCTGCCAGCGTCGGTGCGTCCCCCACGCAAAACGTCCCCGAGTGACTCTGGCGCAGCATTTGTTCCACCGCGCTTAACCCTTGCTGGATCCAGTGCGCATACCAGCGTTTTTTATCTTCTTCACTGACTTTTAACTCTTCGCTCAGGTAGCGCAGTACCCGCATGTTATTTACGGGATGGATATCACAGGCGATGGCATAAACAATTTCCAGCACCTTACTGCGCGTCGGGAAGTCAGCAGGCAGCAGCGGCGACTGTGGAAAGTGGCCATCCAGCCAGTCGGTTATCGCCAGAGACTGCCCGAGTGATTCGCCATCATCGATGACCAGCGTAGGCACCAGCCCCAACGGGTTCATCCGCCGGTAGGCCAGTTCGTTCTGCTGACCAATGCGAATATTGACGCCCACCGTCTGGTAATCGAGCCCCTTCAGCGCCAGCGCAATGCGTACACGATATGACGCGGAGCTATTAAAGAAACTGTACAGCTTCATTATCCACCTCAGACAATCTTCACGGCGATGGGGGTTAAACCGTCTACGTTTCCGGTAATCACATCCCCTTTCACTACCGCCCCTACGCCTTCGGGTGTACCGGTGTAGATCAGATCGCCTGGCTGCAGTTCGAAAAAGCCTGACAGATAGCTGATGGTTTCATTCACAGACCAGATGAGGTGGCGAATATCGCTACGCTGGTGATCGTCGCCGTTGACCTGCAACCAGATTGGCGCATGGTTAACATCCACACTTTCGCTGGCTTTATGCAACGGCGCGATGGGCGCGGAGAGATCAAACGCTTTGCCGATTTCCCACGGACGCCCCATCTGACGCATCTCCATCTGCCGGTCACGGCGGGTCATATCCAGACCGGTGGCATAGCCCCAGATATATTCATGCGCTTTTTCCAGCGGAATATCGCTGCCCTTTTTACCAATCGCCACCACCAGCTCTATCTCATAGTGATAGTTATCGGTCTGCGATGGGTACGGCAGTTCAAGGATCTGACCAGCTGCCACCGGGACTACTGCATCAGCAGGTTTACAGAAGAAGAACGGGGGTTCGCGATCCGGATCAAAGCCCATTTCACGCGCATGAGCGGCATAGTTACGGCCCACACAGTAAACGCGGCGCACGGGAAATTGTTCATCGCAGCCAACCACCGGAACGGTAACAGGCGCTTGTGGTTCGAATACATATTGCGTCATTTTCTCTCTCCCAAATTAATAGCGTGCTTCACGGAACAGCCCCAGCGCTTCCTGAACCGGTCTGTCCGAAAAACTGAATAAGACGGTATCTTCGTGGGTCTGGAACGACACGCCGTGCCAGGTCGGCACCACAAAAATATCTTTTGGCGAAAAGTTGAAGGTCTCGTTACCGATGGTGACCTGCCCACTTCCTTCCACCACGTGATAGATAGTGCTGTCAGTGGTACGCGCCATTCGTGAGGAAAAGCCCTGCGGCAACAGTTGCAGGAAGGTTCCCATCGAAGGCATGGGATAACCGCCGGTTACCGGGTTGACGTAACGCATCTTGTAACCGTCCCACTCATCGGCGTCGCCCATACGGGTCAGGTCATGTAGCGCTTCACGGCTGCGATCGTAGCGATAGTTAAAAATCGGCGATGAGTTACCCTTCTGATGACGCAGCGGCAACATATTGGCCGCGTAGCGCGGTAAGTAATCCCCTTCCTGGCGCGTGACCGGCTGCTGATCTTCCGGGTAGTCTTCCGCAAAGCCGCAGCCCAGCAGGTTCACCAGCGGCAAATCCAGACCGTCCAGCCACACCACCGGTTCACTGCCCGGGTTGCCGTGATCGTGCCAGCGCCACTGCGGCGTCAGAATAAAATCGCCTTCATGCATCTGGGTGCGCTCGCCATCCACAGCGGTAAATGCCCCTTTCCCTTCGACAATAAAGCGCAGTGCAGACTGGTTGTGGCGGTGACTCGGCGCAACCTCGCCCGGCATAATTAACTGCAATCCTGCGTACAGCGTTGGGGTGATTGAAGACTGTCCGCGCAACATTGGGTTTTCCAGCACCAGCACGCGGCGAATCGCCTCTTTCGCGCCAATCAGATCGCCACTTTCTAACAGCAGAGGGCGGATCTCCTGATAGTTCCAGTACGCAGGCGCGCAATGTGCGTTCGGTGTTGGCGGCACCAGGCGGTGCAGCGACTCCCACAGAGGGGTCAGATTCTGCCCGGAAATATGCTGGTAAAACTGCTGACGGCTGTTCTTAACATCCTGATTCAGTTCAGACATAGGGATTCTCCTTATTCATTCACAACACCTGCGCGAGGCAGAGTATTTGAGGCAGAGGCCGACTGGCGGATAACAACCGTCAGCAGCGTAAGCATCACCGCGCTGATGGCCGCCGGGACGGCAATAATGAAAAACAGGTTATCGAATGAGAAATTCATCGCCATCATCACGCCGCCAGAAAGCGAGCCGACAATCGCGCCGCAGCGCCCCACCGCATTAGACCAGCTGACGCCCGTCGCCCGGCTTTGTGTCGGATATAGCGTGGCGGTTAACGCATTTAGACCAACCTGAGAACCGCTGATACCAATGCCGGTGCCAAAAATAGCCAGAGCCATCAACCACAGACCGTTCTCGCTCAGGCCAATCATGACGATGCACACTGCGCCCAGTGCATAACTCACGGCCAGCACGCGGAAAGGATTGTATTTATCCATCAGCATGCCCAGCGCCAGCGCCCCCAGCGTTCCTCCAATCTGGAAGGCGGCAGTTACCCATGAGGCATGCTGCAGATCAATTCCACGATGGTTTAACAGCGTTGGCATCCAACTGGAGAGCAGATAAATAATCAGTAAGCTCATAAAGAACACTACCCATAGCATCAGGGTAATGGGCAGCTGTCGCCCGACGAACAGCTGGCGAATGCTTCCTTTAGCAATCGCGGTGTCCTCGTTGAGATAAAAATGGGTAGTGTCATAACGTTCCCGGGTGATGGCGCTAACGGTTCTGGCAATCACGTTTTGCGGCAGTTGGCGACGAACCTGCCAGCGCGGGGATTCCGGTAGCGCAAACAGCAGAGCCACAAACAGCATGAGTGGTAGAACGCCTCCCAGCACCAGAATGCCGTGCCAGCCAATAACCGGCACCAGTTGCGCGCTCACAATCCCACCCATCGCCGACCCCAGGGTAAATCCACAAAACATCATGGTCACCAGCGCGCCACGCCGCCGCGCTGGCAGGTACTCTGACGTCATGGTGATGGTATTTGGCATCGCGCCGCCCAGACCTAGCCCGGTAAGAAAGCGCAAAATAACCAGCGTTTGTAGATCGGGAGAAAAAGCCGAAATCAGGCTCAGGGCGCCGAACAGCGCCACGCAGAGTTCAATCACCCGTTTACGGCCAAAACGGTCAGACAATGGGCCGCAGAGCAATGCGCCAGCGGTTAGCCCCAACAGGCCTGCGCCAAACAACGGCGCCAGATCGCCGGCAGTCAGCTGCCAGTGAGTACGAATGTCGGGAGCGATAAAGCCAATAGCTGCGGTATCAAATCCGTCGAGCATGACGACCAGAAAACAGCAAATGATAACGCGCCACTGGGTCTTACCGACGGGAGCGGAATCGATCAGTGCTTGTAGATCACGTTGATGAGTCATAGTGAATGCCTCAGTGCAGGTAGAGTAGATGTCTGTTTTGTTTTAGGTATGTTGCGACTTTGTATGTTTGGAGATGAAATGTACAATGGCTTTTCATGCAGAGGCATAACCTGGAGGTTATAGCAAATGGCAAATTGGGCGCAGAAACTTAAGTTGCAACACCTGCAAACGCTTATCGCGCTGGGCGAACAGGGAAATCTGACTCACGTCGCACGGATGATGAATATCACCCAGCCAGCGTTGTCAAAATGGTTATCACAGCTCGAAGATGAGATTGGCATCACCCTCTTTGAACGTCACAGCAAAGGCTTGCGTCCTTCCGAAGGCGGCAAGCTGTTACTGCAGCATGCCCAACGCCTGCTCAATGATATGGAACGTTCGCAATATGAAATCGCCCGTTTTAAGCAAGGCGGCCTGGTGGGAAGTCTGAAGATTGGCTGCTCACCCGTAGCGACCGACTGCGTTTCACTGGCAATACTGGGTTTGCTCAAAGAGTTGCCAACCCTGAACCTTAATATCGAAGAGAAAGTGATGACCCCGCTGCTGCACGATCTGCTCGCGGGTTCGGTGGATGTCGTCGTCGGTCGCGTCGGTGGCCGGGCGCTTCAGTTGCCGCTCAATTACCAGGTGCTGTATACCGAGCCGGTCTGTTTCGTCGCCCGTCCCGATCATCCCTTGGCAAAATATCCCTTGCTCACCTGGCACGATCTGGCGAACTGGCGCTGGATTGTCTGGCCAACAGGAACCCCTATCCGGATAAGCATTGATAACGCGCTGGTTGATAACGGCGTCATGTTGCCGGAAAACATCATTGAATCGGCGTCGATCAACGTCAGTACCAACCTGCTGCAAAGTAGCGATATGATCTCTATTCTTTCTTTGCGTCTGGCACAACGGTATGCCGCCCAGGGGCAGCTGGCTATTCTGAATCTGCCGAAGATTGAACAAAAAGGCAGCGTCGGCGTATTCTGGCGCAACAACGAAACACCTACTACCGCCCTGAATCGTTTTTTGTATTATCTGGCACAGGCTTAGCGCGGAGAGTTAGGGCCATCGCCCGATGTTCCAGATATCTATTTCCTCTATGCTTAGAATTCATGATGTGATCGGTAGCACGTTTTTAAGTTTAATTGTATGATGAATCAGTCTCGTCAAGGGTTTCAACTATGAGCAAAGCACTGAACGTTATCTGGCAATATTTGCGCGCATTCGTCCTGATTTATGCCTGCCTCTACGCAGGTATTTTTCTTGCGTCGCTACTTCCTATCACCATTCCGGGCAGCATTATCGGCATGCTGATTCTGTTTGTCTTACTGGCTTTGCAGGTGTTACCGGCAAAATGGGTTAACCCTGGCTGCTACGTGCTGATTCGTTATATGGCCCTGCTGTTTGTCCCGATTGGCGTGGGGATCATGCAGTACTTTGACCTGCTCCGCGCACAATTTGGTCCGGTAGTGGTGTCCTGTACCATCAGTACGCTGGTCGTTTTCCTGGTGGTGAGCTGGAGCTCGCACATTGTGCACGGTGAACGCAAAATCGTTGGGCAAAAAGGGTCTAAAGAATGATGTCGTATATCTGGTGGTCGTTACCTCTTACGCTGGCGGTATTTTTTGGCGCACGTAAGCTGGCTGCACGATTTAAAATGCCGCTATTGAACCCGCTGCTGGTTGCCATGGTGGTGATTATTCCCATTCTGCTGCTGACCGGCATTCCCTACGATCACTATTTCAAAGGCAGCGAAGTACTGAACGATTTACTGCAACCTGCCGTGGTCGCGCTGGCCTATCCGTTATACGAACAGTTGCACCAAATTCGCGCCCGCTGGAAATCAATCATTGCTATCTGTTTTGCCGGGAGCGTTGTGGCGATGGTAACAGGTACAACAATCGCTTTGTTGATGGGCGCATCACCGCAAATTGCCGCGTCTATCATGCCAAAATCGGTCACCACGCCTATCGCTATGGCCGTGGGAGGCAGTATTGGCGGCATTCCGGCTATCAGCGCCGTATGCGTTATTTTTGTCGGTATCCTCGGGGCAGTATTTGGTCATACGTTGCTTAATGCGATGCGTATTCGCACCAAGGCCGCTCGGGGGCTGGCAATGGGCACCGCGTCGCACGCCCTGGGTACCGCACGCTGTGCAGAACTGGACTACCAGGAAGGCGCGTTTAGCTCTCTTGCGCTGGTTATTTGCGGCATTATCACCTCGTTGGTTGCCCCATTCCTGTTCCCGATTATTCTGGCGGTGGTGGGTTAACCTTCATTTTTTAGTTATTTATTTGCGATGCGTTGCACATTTTTCATTTAAGTTTCATAAGTTGCATACACAATGGGATTTGTATCACATATAAAGCCATAACAGGCCCGTAAACTACGATTCCATTACATTGTTATGAGGCATCGCCATGCATCCACGTTTTCAAACTGCTTTTGCCCAACTCGCGGATAACTTGCAATCAGCCCTGGCCCCTGTTCTGGCGGATGCGCATTTCCCCGCCATGCTGACTGCTGAGCAGGTCTCTTTGCTGAAACGCGAATCGGGACTGGACGAAGACGCGCTGGCATTCGCTCTGCTGCCGCTGGCTGCGGCCTGCGCGCGTACTCCACTGTCCAATTTCAACGTTGGGGCTATTTCTCGCGGCATCAGCGGCAACTGGTACTTCGGTGGGAACATGGAGTTCCTGGGCGCGACCATGCAGCAAACTGTTCATGCCGAGCAAAGCGCTATCAGCCACGCCTGGCTGCGCGGTGAAAAAGGGCTCGCCGCCATCACCGTCAACTACACGCCGTGCGGCCACTGTCGCCAGTTTATGAACGAACTAAACAGCGGACTGGATTTACGTATTCATCTGCCGGGACGTGCGCCACATGTGCTGCGCGATTACCTGCCAGATGCCTTCGGCCCGAAAGATCTGGAGATTAAAACGCTGCTGATGGACGATCAGGATCACGGCTTCGCACTGCAGGGCGATGCGTTGACCCAGGCAGCAATCACCGCTGCCAACAGATGTCATATGCCGTACAGCAAATCCCCAAGCGGCGTGGCGCTGGAGTGTAAAGATGGTCGTATTTTTAGCGGCAGCTATGCTGAAAATGCTGCTTTTAACCCAACCCTGCCACCACTGCAAGGCGCGTTGAACCTGTTGAATCTGAACGGTTATGATTATCCAGATATCCAACGCGCCGTGCTGGCTGAAAAAGCCGATGCGCCGTTAATTCAGTGGGATGCGACATCTGCCACGCTGAAAGCACTGGGCTGCGACAATATAGAGCGCGTGCTACTCGACTAAGTCGTGTTGCCCGATGGCGTAACGCCATCGGGCAACAGTGACTAAAATCCCCTCAATCAGATTGCTGTTTCTTGCGCTACGTCTTCGGGTAAAGTAGCCTGATTGAAATTCCATCCAAATAACGAGTTTTCTGCATGTTAAAGCGCGTGTTTTACAGCCTGTTAGTCCTGCTAGGCTTGCTGCTTTTGACTGTGCTTGGACTCGATCGGTGGATGAGCTGGAAGACTGCTCCCTACATTTACGACGAACTGCAGGATTTACCCTACCGCCAGGTAGGTGTGGTTCTGGGCACGGCGAAGTATTACCGCACCGGCGTCATCAATCAGTATTACCGCTACCGCATTCAGGGCGCATTGAACGCCTATAACAGCGGGAAGGTAAACTATCTGCTGTTAAGCGGCGACAACGCGCAGCAAAGCTACAACGAACCCATGACGATGCGTAAAGATCTGATTGCCGCAGGCGTCGATCCCGCTGACATCGTGCTTGATTACGCCGGGTTCCGAACGCTCGACTCCATCGTGCGCACCCGTAAGGTGTTCGATACCAACGATTTCATCATTATTACCCAGCGATTCCACTGTGAGCGTGCCTTGTTTATTGCGCTCCATATGGGTATCCAGGCCCAGTGCTACGCCGTACCTTCGCCAAAAGATATGCTCACCGTGCGGGTACGTGAATTTGGCGCCCGTTTTGGCGCACTTGCCGATCTCTACATTTTTAAACGTGAACCCCGCTTTTTAGGCCCACTGGTCCCTATCCCTACCATGCATCAGGTACCGGACGATGCACAGGGATATCCGGCAGTCACGCCTGAACAACTGCTCGAATTACAAAAGAAACAAGGAAAATAAGCATGGATGTACAAACCCTTTTCGTCGTGTTGGCCTTTCTGCTCATTCCCGTGTTTTGTTTTCGTGAAGCCTGGAAAGGCTGGCGCTCGGGAGCCGTAGATAAAATTAAAAAGAATGCGCGCGAACCGGTTTTCGCTTATCGCAATCAAGAGCCGCTGCAATTTTGGTCTTACGTACTGGTTTATGCTGGATGCGGGTGCTTATCCTTCGGTATGGTTATTTACTTAGTTTTTTATCGATAACGCATTTGCCTTTATATTAGCGTTTGAGAATAGCTAATATTTTGATAATAGTTACCATTTCAAGATAAGGGATTAATGCTGCCCGTCAGCATTTCCCTCAAACTATCTTCTATTTGTGAATCCTTTCACAGAATACTCTTCCTGCAGTGCTTAGCCTTAAGAATAGCCTTTCACTTTTTATATTTTGTTATTAACGGTTTGCCTTAATTTACTCAAGCATTAAGGAAGAAAATATGCCACAACAAAATTATCTGGATGAGCTCACGCCTGCTTTTACCCCATTATTAGCAATAAAAGAGGCTTCCCGCTGTTTATTATGTCACGATGCCCCCTGTAGTCAGGATTGCCCGGCGCAAACCGACCCGGGGAAATTTATTCGCTCCATTTATTTCCGTAATTTTAAAGGCGCAGCCGAAACTATCCGCGAAAATAATGCGCTCGGTGCGGTGTGTGCTCGAGTTTGCCCAACCGAAAAATTATGCCAGCGCGGGTGTACGCGTTCAGGAATTGATAAACCTATTGATATTGCGCGTCTGCAGCGCTTTATAACCGATTTTGAACAGCAGACCGCGATGAAAATATATCAGCCAGCAACAAAAACGCTGGGCAAGGTCGCCATTATCGGTGCAGGTCCGGCAGGATTACAGGCCAGCGTAACGCTGAGCAATCTTGGTTATGACGTAACCATCTTCGAAAAACAGGCTCAGCCAGGCGGCTGGTTGCGCTATGGCATCCCAGAGTTTCGTTTGCCACATTCGGTTTTGGATAATGAAATTGCCCGTATCGTTGAAATGGGCGTGACCATCAAGTGCAATTGTGAAGTCGGCAATGCCCTTTCCGTTGAGCAACTCAAAGCAGAATATCGCGCCGTACTGGTTACCCCAGGTATGTCTTGCGGCTCAACATTGCCTCTTTTTGAGAAAGCGAATCACGTTGAAATTGCCGTCGATTTTCTGCAACGCGCCCGGCAATCAAGCGGCGATATTACCGTCGCCAAAAGTGCATTGATCATCGGCGGTGGCGACGTGGCGATGGATGTCGCCAGTACGTTGAAACTGCTGGGCTGCCCGTCAGTCACCTGTGTCGCGCGTGAAGAACTGGCTGATTTTCCGGCCAGCGATAAAGAATTCAGCAGCACCCAGGCATTAGGCGTGTCGATTATTGACGGTTTCACGCCCGTGGCGGTAAGCGGAAATCAAGTTACCTTTAAGCACGTACGCCTGCCAGGCGAACTCACGCTAGAAGCCGAGCACATTATTCTTGCCGTCGGTCAACACGCTCAGCTTGATAATTTCGCCACGTTAAAGCCACAGCGCAATCTAATCAATACGCAAAACTACCAAACTGCTGATCCGGTTCTGTTTGCTGCAGGCGATATTGTTGAAGGCGATAAAACGGTCGTTTACGCCGTGAAAACCGGAAAAGAAGCCGCTCAGGCCATTCATCACTATTTAGAGGGAGCTTGCTCATGTTAACGAAAGATCTTTCTATTACCTTTTGCGGCGTTAAATTTCCCAACCCGTTCTGCCTCTCTTCCTCCCCGGTGGGCAACTGTTATGAAATGTGCGCCAAAGCCTATGATAGCGGTTGGGGCGGCATTGTTTTTAAAACGATCGGGTTCTTTATTGCGAATGAAGTCTCCCCACGCTTTGACCATCTAACCAAAGAAGATACCGGCTTTATTGGCTTCAAAAACATGGAGCAAATTGCCGAGCATCCGCTGGAGGAGAATCTGGCTGCTATTCGGCGACTGAAACAAGACTACCCGGATAAGGTCCTGATTGCGTCGATCATGGGGGAAAATGAGCAGCAATGGCAGGAACTGGCCCGCCTGGTTGAAGAAGCGGGTGCAGATATGATCGAGTGTAACTTCTCCTGCCCGCAAATGACCTCGCATGCTATGGGCAGCGATGTAGGACAAAGCCCTGAGTTGGTTGAAAAATACTGTCGGGCGGTTAAACGCGGTTCGCCCCTGCCAATGCTGGCTAAAATGACACCAAATATTGGTGATATGTGTGAGGTGGCGCTGGCGGCAAAACGCGGAGGAGCCGACGGCATCGCGACCATCAATACGGTTAAATCCATCACTAATATCGACCTGAACAGGAAAATCGGGATGCCGGTCGTCAACGGTAAATCCAGTATTTCCGGCTACTCCGGCAAGGCAGTTAAACCTATTGCTTTGAGATTTATCCAACAACTACGCATGCACCCTGAACTGCGGGATTTTCCGATTAGCGGCATTGGAGGAATTGAGACCTGGGAAGATGCCGCCGAGTTTTTACTGTTAGGCACTGCCACGCTGCAGGTGACCACCGGGATCATGCAGTATGGATATCGGATTGTGGAGGACATGATCAGCGGGCTGTCACATTACCTCGCCGATCAAGGGTTTGACTCACTGGAGGAGATGGTGGGTCTGGCCAATGCCAATATCATCCCCGCCGAGGAGCTTGACCGTAGCTACATTGTCTATCCGAACATCCATCTTGATAAATGCATCGGCTGTGGTCGTTGCTACATCTCCTGCTATGACGGCGGGCATCAGGCGATGGAATGGAATGAGGAAACCCGTACACCGCACTGCAATACAGAAAAATGTGTGGGATGTTTATTGTGCGGTCACGTTTGCCCGGTAGCCTGTATTGATCTGGGCGAGGTGAAATTTAAACCCGGAGAGAAAGAACATGCGTTAACGTTGTAACGCAGATAAAAAAGCCCGGTGCAGGTTGCGCTGCACCGGGCTTTTTACGTTGTACGATTACTTCTTACGCGCGTACTTCAGTGAGTCCAGCGCGACCGCGAAGATGATAATGCCGCCCTTGATAATATACTGCCAGTAAGGGTTTACGCCGATGTAGGTCAGACCGTAGTTGATGACGGTGAAGATAATCACACCGGTCACCACGCCAAACACGGTACCTACCCCGCCGCTGAACGACACGCCACCAACCACGCACGCCGCAATCGCATCCAGCTCATACATAAAGCCGAGGTTGTTGGTCGCCGAGCCGATACGCCCGGCTTCCAGCAAACCACCGAAGGCATAGAACACGCCAGACAACGCATAGATAATCAACAGGTTCAGCGCAACGTTTACCCCAGACACTTTCGCAGCTTCTGGGTTTCCGCCGATGGCGAAAATGTTTTTACCGAAGCGGGTCTTGTTCCACAGCACCCACACAAAGGCCACGGCAATCAGCGCGTAGAAGGTGATGTAGGAGAGTCGGAAACTGCCCAGTGCAATAAAGCCCTGTGCAAAGGTTGAAAATCCGCTGTCAAAGCCAGAGATTGGCGATGCGCCGACGAAGTCGTAGTACAGGGAGTTGATCCCGTAAACGATAATCATCGTACCCAGGGTGGTAATAAACGGCGTCACGTTCAGGTAAGCAATGATAATACCGTTCACCAGACCGATAATGGCACCAATCACGCAGACAATCAGCACCACTACAATGATCGGCATCGTCGCCATTTCCGGGAACACCTTGTTGGCATTCTCCATCGACTGCAACAAAGTCGCTGCCACCACTGCCGCCAGGCCAACCTGACGCCCCGCCGACAGGTCGGTCCCTTGGGTAACAATCAGTCCAGCCACACCCAATGCGATAATAATACGCACCGAGGATTGCGTGAGAATATTACTCAGGTTCAGTAAGCTTAAGAAAGTGGGATCCTGGAAAATAATAATCGCCAGCAAAACCAAAAGAACAACGTAAATTCCGCCTTCTTTCAGGTAAGTAAGAAAACTTTTCTTATTTAACGCACTCATGAGGAGCCCCTAATCTTAAAGGTGCAAAGACGCAAGACGGAGGATTTCGTTTTGCGTTGTTGTTTTAGTGTCAACAATTCCGGCAACGAGACCATTGCTCATCACCAGAATACGATCGGTAATACCCAGCAGCTCCGGCATTTCAGAGGAAATAATAATAATCCCCTTATCCTTTTTCGCGAGTTCGGCAATTAACTGGTAAATTTCAAATTTCGCGCCAACATCGATTCCACGCGTCGGTTCATCCAGCATCAGAATTTCTGGCTGCGTTAATAACCAACGACCAATAACCACCTTTTGCTGATTACCGCCAGAAAGTGAACCAATTTGCGTACGATGGCCCGGTGTTTTCACCCTCATGGAGTCAATTACCCACTGGGTGTCACTCTTCATGCGGGAATTATCCAACAGACCGACTTTGTTTTTGTAATTTTGGATATTAGAAATTAACGAGTTAAAACCAATGTCCAGATACGCATAAATACCGGTTGAGCGGCGCTCTTCCGTGACCAGCGCAAAACCATGGTTGATGGCTTCATTTGCACTGTGGTTATTAATCTTTTTGCCGTGTAGCGTAATCGTACCCGATGATTTCTCACGAATACCAAAAAGCGTTTCAACAATATCCGTGCGTTTTGCCCCCACCAGACCGGCAATCCCGAGAATTTCCCCTTTGTGTAAATCAAACGAGATATCACGAATCGACGGCTGACGCAGCGAGGTCAGGTTACGCACTTGCAGAATGACTTCACCAGGTTTGTTTTCTTTATCCGGAAAACGTTGGTTCAGTGAACGCCCAACCATCATGGCGATGATCTTATCCATATCCAGCCCTTCCAGCGGCTGGGTCGCAATCCACTGGCCGTCGCGTAGTACGGTAATTTCATCACACAGCTGGAAGATTTCTTCCATTTTGTGAGAAATATAAACAATACCGCATCCACGCTCTTTCAGCTTACGGATGATGGTGAACAGATGATTAACTTCTTTCTCGGTTAACGATGACGTTGGTTCATCCATGATGACGATTTTGGCGTCATAGGAGAACGCCTTCGCAATTTCAATCATCTGCATTTGTGAAACGGATAATGTGCCGACGCGCGCACGCGGATCGATATCAATATCCAGTTCATCAAATATCGCTTTGGTATCGCGGTACATTTTTTCCTGATCGACAAACATGCCTTTGGTGGGATAGCGTCCCAGCCACATGTTGTCCATCACAGAGCGTTGTAATACCAGGTTTAATTCCTGGTGTACCATCGAAATACCATTCTCAAGCGCTTCCTTAGCAGAATGAAAATCGATTTCTTTACCCTGAAATAAAATACTGCCGGAATCTTTTTGATAGATGCCGAAAAGACATTTCAATAATGTTGATTTCCCCGCGCCATTCTCCCCCATTAAGGCGTGAATAGAATGCGGGCGGACTTTTAAATTGACATTATCAAGCGCCTTAACGCCGGGGAAGGACTTGTTGATGCCGGTCATTTCCAACAAGTATTCGCCTGACGACTGAGTATGTGTGCTGACCATAATTATACCTTGTTGGCCTTGCAGAGTGCGTTATTAAGGGCGCAATGAAATTGCGCCCACAGACGGAGTATTTACTTATTGGTGAACTCGGCCAGATTATCTTTATCGACACCTACGTACGGAACGCGAACAATCTTGTTCTCAATTTTCCAGTTAGTGCCATCTGCCGCACCTTTGCCATCAGCCAGGTTTTTCGCCAGATCAAAGGTGGCTTTCGCCTGGTTATTAGCATCGTTCAGCACGGTACCGGCCATAGCGCCAGATTTCACCAGCGCCAGTGCTTCAGGCAGGGCATCCACGCCAAATACCGGTACGCTGGTTTTATTGTGTGCCTTCAGCGCTTCAACTGCGCCCATTGCCATCGCATCGTTGTTGGCGATAACGACTTCGATTTTGTTCGCGTTCGGACCGGACATCCACGCATCCATCTTATCTTTCGCCTGAGCGGTATCCCACATTGCAGTATCTAACTGCAGTTGCTCAGTTTTAATGCCTTTGTCGTTCAGCTCTTTAATCACGTAAGTAGTACGTGCTTCAGCATCCGGGTGTCCCGGTTCGCCTTTCAGCAGAACAAACTGAATTTTGCCGTCTTTGTTCAGGTCCCAGTTCGGGTTAGCTGCCCAGTGTTTGGCAATCAAATCACCCTGAATAATACCGGACTCTTTAGAGTCAGTACCGACGTAATACGCTTTGTCATAGCTGTCCAGCGCCTTGCGAGAAGGTTCTTTGTTGAAGAACACGATCGGTACGTTCTGTCCGCGTGCTTTTTCAATGACCGTGCCTGCAGCTGCCGGGTCAACCAGGTTAATCGCCAGTGCTTTAACGCCTTTTGCCAGCAGCACGTCGATCTGATCGTTTTGTTTGGACTGGTCGTTCTGCGAGTCGTTCATCAGCAGTTGTACATCTGGCGCCGCTTTGGCATCTTTTTCAATAGCCTTACGTACCACTGACATAAAGTTATCGTCATACTTATAGATAGTCACACCAATACGGGTATCAGCAGCGTGCGCAGCCGCGCCGAATAACATGCTTGCCATTACAGCAGACAGGGTCAACACCTTCTTATTCATGGTATCTCCGGTTTTATTATGCAGGGTAGTACTTGAGATAAATACTCGGCAGGCAGAACGTTACTGAAGTGTTACTGAACGCCGAAGCTCACTTTTAAAAATATTTCTTCCGTGTCTGGCAACGCTCCCAAAACAGGCTTTAATTATCGTTTAAGGCAGCTATACCTCGATGAAAGTGATTATTCACCGTTACATAGTAGTTACAGCGCAACAAACAGTGTCATCATAGCTATCGCATTGTTAATATACTGTGAATTTACTCACATATTGAAAGCGGTTACATCGCGCTGCGTTATAAGTTAGTGATCGGTGCCGCATTCTGCCGCAGCGCCACTGAATGGCGACGTACCAGCGTCGGCATAAAGCAATGCGTCGCCTGCGGATCCAACGTGCCAGCCGCGCCCTGTAGTGCAAGTTCCGTCGCCATTTTTGCCATAGAGGCAATGGGATAGCGCACGGTGGTTAGCTGCGGATCGGTGTAACGCGCGATGGGAATATCATCGAAGCCAATGATTGAAAGGTGTAATGGAATAGCGATACCGTTATCTTTTAGCGCGGTCAGTGCGCCAGCTGCCATATTGTCGTTATAAGCGAAGACCGCCGTCAGTTGTAAATTGCGCCCCAGCAATTCCACCATCGCAGACTCTCCGCCCTGCATATCGGGCGAACCGGTGCCGACCCAGCTTTCTGCCGCAACAATCCCCTGCTCTTTCAGAGCAGTTAACCACCCTTCTTTGCGCATGGTGTCATCTTCAATGCGATGGCTTGATGCCAGATAACCGATGCGTTGATGACCATTATTCAGCAACATACGGGTCGCCATTTTAGCGCCGCTGATGTTATCCAGGCAGACGCAACGGTGGGCGTAACCCGGTACCAGGCGATTGATCAGCACCATGCCGGGGATTTGATCCATAAACTCGGCCAGTTCCCGATCGCTCAGTGCTTTAGAGTGTACAATCAATGCGTTACAGCGTTGGCGAATCAACACCTCAATGGCATGACGTTCTTTTTCCGCCTCATGGTAGCTGTTGCCAATCAGGACATACTTCTGATGCTGCTGGGCAACCATATCCACGGCTTTTACCAGCGCGCCAAAAAACGCATCTGATACATCCATGACGACAACACCAATCGTATCGCTTACCTGCGTCGCCAGCGCTTGTGCGTTGGCATTAGGTCGATAGCCAAGCTGAGTGACTGCTTTCATTACCGCTTCACGCGTATCGGGACTAACCAGCGCACTGTTGTTCAGTACGCGGGAAACGGTCGCTACAGAAACGCCAGACTGCCGTGCCACATCACGAATGGTTACCATATTCACTGCCCTGTTTTAGATTGCGGCTGCCCGCAGACACCCCAGGCTGGGTATTTTGTCAGCACAATGAAACGGACTGCGTGAGTGATGTCACAGGAATGAAAGCGCTTACATCCATTTTGTTAATGAATGTGATCCAGATCGTTATCTGGATGTTCGCGGTAATGATGTCCCTGCAGCACGCAGGGTTAATTGACGCCACAGCCATTCCACCGGGCCCTGGCGGTAATAACGTAGCCATATCACGGAGAAAAGTAAGTTAATGACCCAGACCGGGATGACGAAATACAGCAGCTCCAGCCGGTCGAATTTCATAAATAAGCCGAATTGATAGAACAGCGTGGTACAGATTAAGGTTTGTAACAGATAGTTGGTTAATGCCATGCGCCCCACACAGGCGACGGCAATGACCCATTTTAAACGGCTAAGCTGCGGCCAGAAACCGTACATCAGCGCGGTGTAACCAATGGTCTGCATCGGCGCTCCCAGCTCTCGCGGGGCTTGTAACAGGAAAGCACACCAGCGGTAGGCCCAGTCCAGATTCCACTGAGCGATGATAGCAGGCAGGTTTATCGCCATCCCAATAATGACCAGCAGCACGCCGGTACGTCGATAGTGCTGCAAACTGTACTGCCCTTTTAGCCAACCGCTGCGCATTAATGCCGCGCCGAGCAGCATCATCCCCGCCAGTTGCCAGCCGTACTGAGCACCCAACGCCAGCAAGCTATTGGACATCATATCCACGCGATTGCTGATTGCTTCCATTCCGCCGTTCACTTTCCAGTATTTTTCATACAGCAACGCTGAAGCATCCGGCGTCCAGGCGCGGCTGGTTTCGCTCCCGGAGATCACACCCAACAGCAGCAGTACGCCAACGCCCACCAGATACAGCAGCACACCAGTGTTAAATAAGCTTTTTACCGACGGCGCATCCCGGATCAGCCGCCAGCAAATCAGGCCGATCAAGCCATATGCCAGCAGGATATCGCCATCCCAGAAGAGTAAACCGTGAATAAAACCCAATAACACCAGCAGCGTAAGCCGTGACCGGATCCAGCGTTTACCGCGTGGGAGCAGCATTTGCAGACCGGCACCGAACAGCAGCGCAAACAGCGTGAGGAATTTTACCTGCGCAAAGAGATCGAGCAGCGCCCAGGTCCAGGCATCGGATAAGGTGATGTCGCCATACCAGGCAGGATTGAGGTATGCCGCCTTTGGCAAGCCAAAGGCGCTAATATTGAGAAGCAGGATACCAAGAATGGCGACGCCACGAATAAAATCCAGCGTGACATTACGCTCCATGGTTCCTGCCCTAATCAGTTGTGATGACGTACTGCGCGCAGGAATTCCTGACGCGTGTTCTGGCTGGACTTAAACAATCCACCAAGAGAAGTGGTGGTGGTCGCACTGGTCGCATCACGAATGCCGCGCGCTTTCACACAGTAATGCACCGCATCAATCGACACCGCCACATTATTCGTCCCGAGCAGCGTTTGCAGCGCGGTGAGAATTTGCTGGGTCAGGCGTTCCTGTACCTGTGGGCGCTGGGCGAAGAACTGCACAATGCGGTTAATCTTCGACAGACCAATAACCGAATCTTTCGGAATATACGCCACCGTCGCTTTGCCATCGATAGTGACAAAGTGGTGTTCGCAGGTGCTGGTCAGCGTAATATCGCGGACCGTGACCATCTCGTCCACCTTCATTTTATTTTCAATGACGGTGATTTTCGGGAAGTTGGCGTAATCGAGGCCGGAGAAAATCTCATCGACATACATTTTCGCAATGCGATGCGGAGTTTCCATCAGACTGTCATCGCTCAAATCGAGATTGAGCAATTGCATAATCTCGGTCATATGGCCAGAGATAAGACGTTTGCGTGTTTCGTTATCCATCTCTTGCACGGGCGGGCGCAGCGGGGTTTCGAGACCACGCGCAACCAGCGCTTCATGAACCAGTGCCGCTTCTTTACTGAGTGATGACATTTCTTCTTCTCCTGCAGGTGGGGCGCCTCTGCCCTGCATGGGGCAAAGTTTTTAGGCTGTATCACAGCCAGAACATTGTGCGTGAGGCGGCGCACATAATCCAGTATTCACCGCGATAATTATTGAAATTGGCACAGCCTTTCAGCTGTAGCAACTTCACTTTCTGTTCAGCCCGGTGACGTTGAGTGTTAATGTAAAGTTATATAGATGATGAAGTATGTTTGCTCAATGCGGAAGTGAAAGTTACTCACAGTGCAATGAATAATCTGTATTATGGTGAGTTCGCAAACACATACAGGTTCAACACAACAAGGAGCCACGCATGGAAATGCTTGAAGAGCACCGCTGTTTTGAAGGCTGGCAGCAACGCTGGCGTCACGACTCCACCACGTTAAATTGCGCCATGACCTTCAGTATTTTTCTTCCACCACCCCGCGATAACGCCCCACCTCCGGTGCTGTACTGGCTGTCGGGCCTGACCTGCAATGATGAAAACTTCACCACCAAAGCCGGCGCACAGCGCATCGCGGCTGAGCTCGGCATTGTCCTGGTGATGCCAGACACCAGCCCGCGCGGCGAGCAGGTTGCCAACGATGATGGCTACGATTTAGGCCAGGGCGCGGGATTTTACCTCAATGCCACTCAGCAGCCATGGGCAACGCATTTTCGCATGTATGACTATCTGCGTGATGAGCTTCCGGCACTGATTCATTCGCAGTTTAACGTCAGCGATCGCTGCGCCATCAGCGGACACTCCATGGGCGGTCACGGCGCATTGATTATGGCGCTGAAAAATCCCGGGAGATACACCAGCGTTTCAGCCTTTGCGCCGATCGTAAACCCTTGTCGCGTTCCGTGGGGCGAGAAGGCTTTTAGCGCTTATCTGGGTGAAGATAAAACACAATGGGCTGAGTGGGACAGCTGCGAATTAATGCTGGCCAGCAAGCCCGCAGGCGCAATTCCGACGCTAATTGATCAAGGAGACAGCGATCAGTTTCTTGCCGATCAGTTGCAGCCCGCAGTGCTGGCCGAAATAGCCCGTCAGACCGCATGGCCAATGACGCTACGCATCCAGCCAGGTTACGACCACAGCTATTACTTTATTGCGTCATTTATTGAGGATCACCTGCGCTTTCACGCCCAGTATTTGCTGAAGTGATCACCAGTAAAGGGTATTTTCTATTGCCGCGCTGTAGCTCATCTCTTCTGACTGCGGCGCGGACGCTTTACGATTTAGATCGGCCGCCTGTTGGCGTACCTGTAATCGCCCCACGCTCTCACCGCCTTCATAACCTTCGTTAAAATTACGCACTTCAGACTCGAATAAGATTGCATCCAGGTGATGCAACTTATTCAGTGCACGCAACAGGGAGATAAGCGTGTCCAGATTGAGGCCGCCGCCTTTCTCAATGCGTTTAATGGTCGCAATGCCGACCTGTGCGCGGTCAGCAAGTTGCTGCTGCGTTAGCGCCAGAGAAATCCGCGTTTCTCTGATGCGAGCGCATAATGACAAGATGATTTCATCATTATTCATGGTGTTATATTTCATGCCGCCCTCCCCGATTTTTGGGCTGAATTTTCCCAAGGCAGCCGTGATACGTCTCACGGTACTTCGCGCTCATGTCTTTACCCGTTTCATACATGGCGGCAATCACCTCATCGAGCGAAACGCATGGCTCGCTGACACGGCTCATCGCCATCGTTGCGGCGTTAATCGCTTTTACGGACGAAATCGCGTTTCGTTCGACGCAGGGAATTTGTACCTGCCCGCCAACCGGATCGCAGGTCAGTCCGAGATGGTGCTCCATGGTGATTTCTGCGGCATTCAGCACCTGAGCAACTGACGCCCCCATCAGTTCCGCTAATCCGGCTGCGGCCATCGAACTGGCCACGCCGATCTCTCCCTGACACCCAACCTCAGAACCTAAAATAGACGCGTTTTGTTTGAACAGTAGCGCGATGGCGCCAGCGGTGAGGAAAAAGCGGATAACCGATGCGCTATCCAACTTACAGACAAACTTATCGTACCAACTGAGGACCGCAGGGATGATACCGCTCGCACCATTGGTCGGCGCGGTCACCACTCGCCCTCCAGCGGCGTTTTCCTCGCTGACGGCAATCGCAAACGCATTCACCCAGTTGAGGTTGGTGAGAAAGTCGTTAGCAGAGGGTTTCATTGCCAGTAATTTATAGAGCGAGCAGGCCCTGCGCGGCACCTGATACGAGCCTGGCAGTAGGCCTTCAGTATGCAGACCACGATGGACGGCCTGCTGCATTATCGCCCAAACGTACGCGAAATAGTCATGCAACGCCGCCTGGGAATGCACCTGTAATTCATTTTTCATCATTAATGCCGCAACGGATAGTCCATTACGCTGACACAGTTCCTGCAGCTGCGCGGCATTTTGAAACGCAAAAGGAAATGCGTTTTTTTGCGCGGCTCTCTCGGGCGGCGGCTCGCCGGGTTTGCGAACCTGGCCGGCGCCGGTTGAAAACCATGTTTCTTCATACAACGTAAAATAATCATCCCTGGCACGAAACGTCATCGCATAGGGATGGCCAGAATGCGGTTGTTGATTCGGCTTAATCGCGACCGTCACGGTAACTGAAGGAGAAAGCGTCAGGGTGCCGTCCTGTTCAGCACGTTTAATGAGATCCATCTGCTGGAGTAAATCAACATCATCCGGCTGATTGCCCAACAGCCCCAGATAAAGAGCGATATCAACGTTATGACACTTGCGGCTTAATGAGAGCGCGCCGTATAGCTCAACCTCGATTTCTCGCGTTAGCGGTAAGATCTCCTGTAGCTTTAATTGTGAAATGAAGTTAAACGCGGCACGCATTGGCCCTACTGTTCTTGAACTGGAAGGCCCTATGACGACTTTAAAAATATCAATACAACTTTCCATTTTAGACCCATCCCTGTTAGTTAAAATAGAATATACCGCCAGTAGCAACAGACCGTGACGCGTATATCAAAAATGATACCTTTCAGACTTTGTTTATTTCTTGGTATAAAAAACAATACTATTTTATCTTTTTTTTAACATTCACATCTGTGATAAAGCAGGATTCAATCGTCACCCCCTACTATTAAAATAACCTTAATTTACAGGAGTGACATAATGGCAATTATTTATTTTATTAGTGCAAAAGATCCTGAAAAACTTCAGGCATGGCTGCACAATACATTTCTAAATACCGAGACCAAACAATATCCGTGCGCACTGGAACAATTATCTATAGCCGCATTCAATAAACCGTATTTAAAATTATCAATACCCGATGAAATATTCACCGATGACATATACAAGAAACTAAGGGCTACATCGTTCACTCAGCAATTTGATTTTTTCCTAAAACCGCAAATCATCCCGATTAACGGGATCATCGCCTTTGACATGGACTCGACGTTTATCGAGGAAGAAGGTGTGGATGAGATTGCCCGCGCGCTAGGCATCACCGATCGGATAACGAAACTGACGCAGCAAGCGATGGAAGGAAAACTGGATTTCAATAACAGTTTCACCCAGCGCATCGGAATGTTAAAAGGGACACACATCCATGTCATTAATGCCGTATGCGATCGGATGACGGCCTCTCCCGGCATTACCACCATTTTGCCATTCCTCAAGCAGAAAGGATTTAAAACAGCGATCATTTCCGGCGGACTGGATATTTTCACCCACCGCTTACAACAGAAATATCAGTTGGACTATATATTTTCAAATACCGTTGAAGTCAGGAATGGCATGCTGACAGATAATATTTCCGCGCCAATCATGAATGCAGAAAATAAGCAAAAAACATTGGCCATGCTTGCCGACTCTCTGCAGATGCCTCAGCATAATATTATCGCCTGCGGTGATGGCGCCAACGATATTCCCATGCTCACGTATGCTGGCACTGGTATTGCCTGGCGAGCAAAACCCGCGGTCAGAAATTTAATTACAAATCAGATTAATTTTCACGGATTCGAGTCGCTTTTGTTCTTTATCGAAAATGAATTATAACCCCACAAGCACTGTCTGAAGGGAAGATCATATGAGCTTGAAATCATTTATATTCAGCCAGGCTGATAAGCCGGTTGTAAAAGAAAAAAAGAGATTGACCATACTTACAAAAAATTCAGGATAGAGATTATTACCTCGGTTTTTATCTCTTACGCGGTCTTTTATTTAACACGTAAAAACTTCTCAGCCGCCATGCCGGCCATGCTGTCAGATACCACTCTGACCGCAGAAGATTTTGCCATCATGTCTTCACTGTTTTACATCCTGTATGGCTCAATGAAGTTTGTTGGCGGCATGCTGGTTGATAAAATCAATCCGAAAGCCATGACCGGCCCGGTGCTCATTGGCGTGGGGATCGTTAATATTCTGTTTGGTTTTTCCGACAGCGTTGCCGCGTTTTATGTGTTGTACAGCCTCAATGCTATCCTCCAGGGCACCAGTTTTCCACCAATGGCAAAGATCATGGCATCCTGGTTTTCCAAGAATGAACGCGGACGTTGGTGGGCGGTCGTTGAAGCGGCGCATAATATTGGCGGGAGTCTCGCCCCACTGCTGACAAGTTTCGCGATTGTCTGGAGCGGTAGCTGGAAAATGGGTTTTTATGTACCGGGCGCAATCTCCTTGCTGATGGGGCTCGTAGCGCTCTTTACGATTAAAGACCGTCCCGGGACCTTAGGTTTGCCTAACGTTGGCGAATGGCGTAAGGATCCAACAGAGCTTGCCCAAGTGAAAGCCAGTCCGGTAAATCTCTCCTTTTGGCAGATTTTCGTCAAATATATCCTGATTAACCCATTAGTGTGGATTATTATCATTGGCGATATGTCCGTTTATATTGCCCGCACCATCCTCAATGACTGGCCGCAAATTTACTATTCTCAGGTGCATGGCTGGAGTCTGATTAAAGCCAACTCCATTATCTCGTGGTTTGAAGCCGGTGGACTTGCCGGAGGGTTACTGGCGGGTTACTTATCTGACTTTATGTTTAAAAGTAACCGCTGGATGACAGGCTTAATATTCGCATTAATGCTGTGCGTATGTATTACCTTAATCCCACTGGTTCAGGATACCTCATATACCATTACGGCCATTCTCTTCACCATTATGGGTTTCGCCCTGTACGGGCCGCATATGCTTTTTGCCGTAGGTTGTCTGGACGTCACTCACAAAGATGCGGCGGGATCGATAACTGGCTTCCGCGGATTGTTTAGCTATGTCGGCGCGGCGTTAGCGGGCGTACCGGTGATATTAGTGAAGAACAACTGGGAGTGGTCTGGAGTCTATCTCTATGCCGTGATCGCAATCCTGTTAACCACCTTGTCACTGGCCTTACTCGCCAAATTCCATCGACTATAAGCCAGCCATAACAGGACAGTGGCGCCATCGCCGCTGTCTTTCGGTTGGGTTCTTTCAGCGTCAAAAAGGTGTCCATCTTCTTCATCCCTCCATCATTCCTTCACTTTTTCTCCTTTTTTCTTCCTTCACTATCTTATTGATTAAAAAAGCATTTCACCCCAGATCACATCAAACACAAATGATTTCTATTATCATTTGTGTTTACAAATATTCATACTTTTGTACAATCCCTCCGCTTCTTTACTGAAAAGAGTCCTTAAAAGACAAATACATACAATTGTCATGGCCTTTCACATGACGCGCAGTTTGATTCATTTAAATGGAATGATACAAATGACTATACCTCACGTTAAGGCTGTAGCTGCCGCAGTATGCGTCGCCAGTCTCCCATCACTCGGCCATGCCGCTGAACAAGATACCGTGGTCGTTACCGCTACCGGCTTTGAGCAGAAAATTCAGGATGCCCCGGCTTCGATATCTGTTATTACCAAGCAGCAGATTGAGGACAAAGCCTATCGCGATGTCACCGATGCGCTAAAAGATGTCCCTGGCGTCGTCGTCACCGGCGGGGGGAGCAGCAGCGATATCAGTATTCGCGGTATGGCTTCGCAATACACGCTCTTCCTGGTCAACGGTAAACGCATCAGCACCCGCGGCACACGTCCTAATAGCGACAACTCAGGTATTGAACAAGGTTGGCTGCCGCCGCTTGAATCCATCGAGCGTATCGAAGTCATCCGTGGCCCGATGTCATCACTGTACGGCTCCGACGCGATGGGCGGTGTCATTAACGTCATCACCAAGAAAGTGTCGAATACCAAAGCCTGGACCGGTTCTCTGCACGGCGATGCCACTTTCCAGGAAGACAGAGACTCCGGCGATATTTACCAGACCAACGCCTATGCGTCTGGGCCACTGATTGACGGATTACTTGGCGCGAAGGTGACCGGGTTATTCTCCCATCGGGCGGAAGATAAAATCCTCAATGGCTACAATGAACAGCGTATGCGTAACGGGGGCTTAACCCTGAACTTTACGCCAGATGATAAAAACGACATCGATTTCGATTACGCACGTGAATTGCAGGATCGTGACAGTACCCCAGGCAAATCTATGGCTGAGGAAAACTGCCGCAACGGAAGCTGTAAGCCAAACAGCAAAAGCGAAAGCAAGTATGTGCACACGACGTATTCTTTAACCCATAGCGGTTATTACGATGACTTCAACTCCACCAGCTATGTCCAGCAGGAAGAGAGCGAAAACCCGGGTCGCAAAATGAAGTCTTACAATACGATTTTCAATAGCCAGAACCAGGTCTTCCTTGGGGCGCATACCCTGACGCTAGGTGGGCAATACCGTTATGAGAAACTGCGTGATAACGGCAACCAGCTGCAAGCGGCTGATGGGCTGAACAAATTGACCCGCTGGAGCTGGGCGTTGTTTGCTGAAGATGAATGGGCCGTTACCGATACCTTCTCGCTGACCGGCGGTCTGCGTATGGATAAAGATGAGAACTACGGTGACAACTGGACGCCACGCGGCTATGGCGTATGGCATCTGAGCGATCAATGGACCTTAAAAGGCGGCGTTTCGGCGGGCTACCGTGCGCCAGACCTGCGCCAGTCATCAGCAAACTGGGGACAGGTCACCGGCGGCGGTCGTCTGAACGGAATCATTGTCGGCAACCCGGACCTGAAGCCGGAGAAAAGCCTCAGCGAAGAAATCGGCTTACTGTGGGATAACGGCGATAACCTCAACGCAGGCGTCACCCTGTTCAATACCGACTTCAAGAACAAAATCACTGAAGTGCGCCGTTGTAACAGCAGTTCCGATCCGGCCTGCACCATCGGCAATACCCATTATGACTTCGTCAGCGATCGCGTTAACGTCGATAAAGCCAATATGCGTGGCGTAGAATCCACCTTCGGCTGGAAAATAACCTCTGACGTCAACTGGACTGCGAACTACACCTACACGGAATCTGAGCAGAAAAGCGGTCAGTTCTCCGGCCAGCCGTTGAACAAAATGCCGAAGCATATGTTTAACACGACGCTGGACTGGCAGGCCACGCAGGATCTCGGTTTCTGGAGCCGCCTGAATCTGCGTGGAAAAACGTCTGAATACCTGAGCCGTACTTCCATGGCGCAGGGTACGCCGTCCTATACGCAGGTCGATGTGGGTTTACGTTACTATGCCACCAAGGATCTGTTGATGACCGCTGGCGTGTATAACGTGCTGGATAAGCAAATCGATTACGATACCTACGACACCGTTCTCGATGGTCGTCGTTACACGGTTGGCATGACTTACAGCTTCTAAGTCTGACGCAATAAAAAACCCCGGCACTCATCATGCCGGGGTTTTTGTTATGCTTTTTATACTGTTATTTCTTCACGCGACCCGGGAATTTCATTTCGCTGTAGCGAACAAAATGGGTTCCTTTGGTCAGCTTATAGCCAAACCAGATAATCAGGAACAGCGGGATACCAATATAGGTAGCCATCACGCCGCCCCAGTCAATGCTGTCTTTCAGGAACGCTTCGTAGTTCTGGCCGAGAGTGATAATCAGGCACAGCACAAAGGCGAAGATCGGACCCAGCGGGAAGAAGCCAGAACGGTACGGCAGATCCTTCACATCGTGGCCCTGCAGTACATAACCGCGACGGAAGCGATAGTGGCTAATGGCGATCCCCAGCCAGGCGATAAAGCCCGTCATCCCGGAAGTATTCAGCAGCCACAGGTATACGGTCTGGTTGCCAAACATCGAGGTCAGGAAGCACAGCCCCGCCACCACGGTGGTCGCATACAGCGCGTTACGCGGTACGCCGCCACGAGAAAGTTTACCGAAAATACGTGGCGCTTTACCGTCACATGCCAGGGTGTAAAGCATACGCGTGGAAGCGTACATCCCGGAGTTACCTGCAGACAGCACCGCCGTCAGGATAACTGCGTTCATCACCGCTGCCGCAGACAGCAGACCCGCATGCTGGAATACCAACGTGAACGGGCTAACGCTGATGTCTTTCACATCGTTGCGCAGCAGGCTTGGATCGGTGTACGGAATAATCAGGCTGATAATCAAAATCGCGAACACATAGAACAGCAGGATTCGCCAGAATACCTGACGTACCGCACGTGGAATGTTCTTTTCAGGATCTTCAGATTCACCTGCCGCGATACCGATCAGTTCCGTCCCCTGGAAGGAGAAGCCGACGATCATCGCCACGCCAATCATCGCAGCAAAACCACCGGCAAACGGTGCATCACCGGTCGTCCAGTTGCTCCAGCCCACCGGCTGAGCGCCTTTGAAGATACCGAAAATCATCATTACGCCAACTACGATGAAGATAATGACGGTGGTAACTTTGATCAGTGAGAACCAATATTCCGCTTCACCAAATCCGCGAACGGAAATGTAGTTCAGCAGGAAGATCACGCCGAGGAACAGCGCACTCCAGATCCAACCCGGCGTGTCCGGGAACCACCAGCTCATCACCAGCTGTGCGGCAACCAGGTCAACGGCAATCGTTACCGCCCAGTTGTACCAGTAGTTCCAGCCCAGCGCGAAGCCAAAGCCTTCTTCTACGTAGTTCTGACCGTAGGTGGAAAACGAGCCAGAAACCGGCATATAGGCCGCCAGTTCACCGAGGCTGGTCATCAGGAAATACACCATCAGACCGATCAGAATATAAGAGAACAACGCGCCGCCAGGACCCGCTGCAGAAATAGTTGCACCAGATGCAACGAAAAGACCTGTACCGATGGAGCCTCCAATGGCAATCATCGTCAGGTGACGCGCCTTCAGTTCACGACGTAGCGTGGGCGCTTCTGTGGTTTTAGTTTCGGAAACCATGTGAAAATGCTATCCATCCAAAAAATGAGGCGCGATTGTAGCAGACGAAACGGCATTCTTCCGGCACAAATGCGCTGTTATAAGAGACCTTCATGACTGGCCGCGGATTATAAGTAAAGCAGAAAATAGAGGGTGCAAGGCGGTTAAAACGTAACCGCCATTATGCAAAAAGGAGTCGCTACGACAGTGAACGTCCTATTCCCCCTGCTCTACCTGGTCGCTGTAGTGCAAAAAGCGCGTAATGGCATTGGAGATATGTTTTTGTCGATGATGAACACGCCACAGCGTGCGGACCAAACGTGGAAGCGGCACAGGAACTTCGCTCAGCGTTCCCGCCTGTAACTGCTCGGCAATGACCCGCCGTGACAAACAGCTGATCCCAAGGCCATGGCGCACTGCATGCTTAATGGCCTCGGAGTTACCCAACTCCATTGCCATCTGAAATCTCGGCAAATGAGACAACAGCAGGTAATCCACCAGTTCACGCGTACCCGATCCTCGTTCACGCAGGATCCACGGCGAAGCAGCCAGTTGTTCCAGCGTAGCGGGTCCCTTTGTAAGCGGTGACGACGGTGCGGCGAACACCACCAGCTCGTCTTCCAGCCACGGTTCAGAGATAATTTCCGTACTGTGACACGGCCCTTCAATCAGCCCGATGTCTACCCGGAAATCCAGCACCGCATTGATCACGTCCTGGCTGTTGCCCACGCTAAGCTCCAGCGGCAAATCGGGGAAATCATGCCGATAGCGGGCGATCATGGCAGGGAGAATATAGTTGCCAATGGTGCTACTGGCATAAACCCGGATAGCGCCATTATCTTCGCGGAAAAGCTGTTCGATTTCGGTCGTTTGCTCAAGTAGCGCCAGCGCCCGTGGGTAGAGCAAGCGCCCGTGTTCGTTGACCACCAGTCGTTTACCAACACGGTCAAACAGTTGCACGCCGAGTTGCCCTTCCAGATCGGTAAGTGCCGCACTCACCGCCGACTGCGACAATGCCAGCATGACAGACGCCTGGGTCGTTGAGCCGCTTTTTAATACCTCAGCAAACACTTCAAGTTGTCGCAGGGTGATATGCATAGTCGTTTTCCACCGGATAACCGTTACTTATACCCTAAATAATTCGAGTTGCAGCCAGCGCACATGCAACCTGAAGTATGACGGGTATACCACTTATATAGATTAATTATAAATATATAATCAATTTTATTTTTAAACCACTTCGCCGTACTCTTTTACCCAGATAAAGGAGAAGGATATGACAGAACTCACCTTGCAGACTCATCGTCGTACAGCGTGGCATTTTATTCCGGGGCTCGCCCTGAGTGCAGTTATCACTGGGGTCGCCTTATGGGGTGGATCCATTCCCGCCGTTGCAGGTGCCGGGTTCAGCGCCCTCACCTTAGCAATCTTACTGGGGATGGTTCTCGGCAACACCGTCTATCCGCACATCTGGAAAAGCTGTGACGGCGGTGTGCTGTTTGCTAAACAACATTTATTACGTCTGGGGATCATCCTCTACGGCTTCCGCCTCACCTTCGCGCAAATTGCTGACGTCGGCGTCAGCGGTATCGTGATTGATGTGTTAACGCTAAGCAGTACCTTTATGATTGCCTGTTTCCTGGGGCAAAAAGTGTTTGGTCTGGACCGCCACACCAGTTGGCTGATTGGCGCGGGGAGCAGCATTTGTGGTGCCGCCGCCGTGTTGGCAACCGAGCCGGTAGTGAAAGCGGAAGCCAGTAAGGTAACCGTCGCTGTCGCCACCGTAGTGATCTTCGGTACCATCGCTATCTTCCTGTATCCGGCAATGTATCCGCTGCTGGCACACTGGTTTAGCCCGGAAACCTACGGCATTTACATTGGTTCCACCATGCATGAAGTGGCACAGGTAGTGGCTGCCGGGCACGCCATTAACCCGGATGCGGAAAATGCCGCAGTTATTGCCAAAATGCTGCGCGTCATGATGCTGGCACCGTTTCTTATCCTGTTGGCCGCCCGCGTTAAACAGCTGTCTCCGGCCTCCGGTGGTGAGAAGAGCAAAATCACCATTCCGTGGTTTGCCATCCTGTTCATTGTGGTCGCGATTTTTAACTCGTTCCACTTTCTGCCGCAGTCGGTAGTGAACATGCTGGTAACACTGGATACCATTTTGCTGGCAATGGCGATGGCCGCACTGGGGCTGACCACTCACGTTAGCGCCCTGAAAAAAGCCGGTGCTAAACCGTTACTGATGGCCCTGCTGCTGTTTGTCTGGCTGATTGTAGGCGGTGGCGCGATTAACCTCGCTATCCATGCGCTGATGGCATAAACGAGCACGACTCACCTCCATTAACCCGCTATACTTCCTCCTTTTGCATTTGAGTATGGCGGGTTTAATTTATGAAATACATCGGAGCGCACGTAAGCGCCGCTGGCGGTCTGGCTAACGCCGCTATTCGAGCCGCAGAAATCGAAGCGACCGCATTCGCCCTGTTCACCAAGAATCAGCGTCAGTGGCGTGCCGCGCCGCTGACCTCCGAAATCATTGATGATTTCAAATCTGCCTGCGAGAAGTATCACTATACTTCCGCGCAAATCCTGCCTCACGACAGCTACCTGATTAACCTCGGCCACCCGGTCAGCGATGCGCTGGAAAAATCGCGTGACGCGTTTCTTGATGAAATGCAACGCTGCGAACAGCTTGGCTTATCCCTGCTTAACTTTCACCCGGGCAGCCATTTGATGCAGATTCCGGAAGATGAATGTCTGGCGCGCATTGCGGAATCGATCAATATCGCCCTCGCCCAGACCCAGGGCGTTACGGCGGTCATTGAAAATACCGCCGGACAGGGCAGCAACCTTGGCTTTAAGTTTGAGCACCTGGCCGCCATTATCGACGGCGTAGAAGATAAATCCCGTGTCGGCGTCTGTATTGATACCTGCCACGCCTTCGCGGCCGGTTACGATTTGCGTTCCGTTGAGGAATGCGAAAAGACCTTTGCGGAATTTGAACGAATTGTCGGCTTCAAGTATCTGCGCGGTATGCACCTGAACGACGCCAAGAGCACGTTTGGCAGCCGCGTTGACCGTCACCACAGCTTAGGTGAAGGCAATATTGGCCACGATGCCTTCCGTTGGATCATGCAGGACAATCGTTTTGACGGCATTCCGCTGGTGTTGGAAACCATTAATCCGGACATTTGGGCAGAAGAGATTGCCTGGCTGAAAGCCCAGCAAACTGAAAAAGCGGTGGCCTAATCATGAACGACAGGGAAAAGCAGATCCTTAAGATCCTGCGCCGCAATCCGTTGATTCAGCAGAATGAAATCGCCGATATTTTGCAGATCAGCCGTTCACGCGTCGCTGCGCATATTATGGATTTAATGCGTAAAGGCATGATCAAAGGTAAAGGTTATATCCTTACCGAACAGGATTATTGCGTGGTTGTCGGTGCTATCAACATGGATATCCGGGGTGTTGCAGACATCCATTATCCGCAGGCAGCCTCTAACCCTGGCAGCATTCATTGCTCAGCAGGCGGTGTAGGACGTAACATCGCCCACAACCTGGCGCTGTTGGGCCGCGACGTACATTTAATTTCCGCTGTTGGCAGTGACTTCTATGGCGAAACATTGCTGGAACAAACGCGTCAGGCTGGGGTTAACGTTTCCAGCTGCATTCGTCTGCATGGACACAACACCTCAACCTACCTGTCGATCGCTAATCAACAGGAAGAGACCGTACTGGCCATTAACGATACCCATATCCTGCAACAATTGACACCGCAGTTGCTTAACGGTTCGCGAGATTTGATTCGCCATTCCGGTGTCGTACTGGCCGATTGCAATCTGACCGCCGAAGCCATTGAGTGGGTCTTTACTATTGCCGATGATATTCCGGTATTCATTGACACCGTTTCAGAGTTCAAAGCGGAAAAAATGAAAACCTGGTTTACGCGTATTCATACGCTAAAACCCACGCAGAAAGAGCTTGCGATTTTATGGGGCCAACCTATTCATACTGATGCGGATCGCGTACTGGCCGTCAATAGCCTGCATCAGCAAGGGGTAAAACGCATTTTTGTCTGCCTGGAAGATGAATCCGTTTTTTGCAGCGAAAAGGACGGCGAACAGTTTTTATTGACGCCGCCTGAGCATACGGTGGTAGACAGTTTTGGTGCCGATGACGCTTTTATGGCGGGATTACTGTACAGCTTTCTGGAAGGCAGTGAGTTTCGTGAAAGCGCGCGCTTTGCCATGGCCTGCGCAGCATTATCGCGGGCCAGCGTCAGTATCAACAACCCAACGCTCTCTGCGGATAACGCTCTGTATTTGCTGCAAACAGCTTGAATGTCTGCCGGATAGCGCTACGCTTATCCGGCCTACAAACTTTATTTTATGCCAGTCCGATAAAGAAACCGGCTATTGTGGCGCTCATCAGGTTTGACAGCGTTGCTGCTGCCAGCGCACGCATTCCAAGTTGCGCGATTTCCGGCGCACGCTGTGGCGCAATCGCCGAAAATGCCCCGACCACGACGCCAATCGAACCGAAGTTCGCGAAACCACACAACGCAAACGAGATAATCGCGATGGTCTTCACGTCCAGCGTTCCGCCCGTTTGCAGATACGGCGAGAAGTTGAGATAAGCGACAAATTCGTTGATCGCCAGCTTCTGTCCAATCAGACTACCTGCCAGCGTCGCATCGCTCCAGTCCACGCCCATAATCCACGCCAGCGGGGCTAACACATAGCCAAAGATCCCTTCCAGAGTGGCGTGTCCAAAACCAAACCAACCGCCAATTCCGCCGATAATGCCGTTAATCAGCGCGATAATGGCGACAAATGCCATTACCACCGTCGCAACGCCTGCGGCAATCTTCAGCCCGGTCATAGCCCCACTGGCCGCCGCTTCGATGATGCTTTTCGGTGGTGTTTCAGTAAATGACAGGTTTTCAAAGGTGACGCGAGATTCTTCCGTTGCCGGACTCAGCATACGGGCGAACAAAATGCCGCCAGGGATTGCCATCAATGATGCCGCCAGCAAATAGTCAATCGGGACGCCCATTCCGGCGTAACCAATCATCATTGAGCCAGCAATCGAGGCCATCCCGCTACAAATAGCGGTAAACAGTTCATTACGATTAAGGCGGTCAATAAACGGTTTCACGATTGCCGGGATCTCGTTTTGCCCGAGGAAAATCGTGGTTACTGCGACAAATGACTCGATCTTACTGATGTTCAACGCCTTCTGGAAAATACCGCCGAGGATGCGGATCAATAGCCCCATCACGCCAATGTAATAGAGCAGACTGATGAGTGCGGTCACAAAAATGATGGCCGGGAGCACCCGGAAGGCGAAGATAAACCCTGCCCCGTCAAACAGCACATCCATTTTTGGCCCAACCAGGGAGCCGAAGATAAATGCGCTACCCGCGTCACTATATGACATCACCTTGTGGACGCCGAGCGCGGCCTGTTCAACCAGCCATTTTCCCGGCGGGAAATAGAGCATAATACCGCCGATGGCAATTTGCAGTACCAGCGCAGCCCCAACGGTGCGCAGACTAATACATTTTTTATTTACTGACAGCAGAAACGCGATGGCCAGTAATACCACCATACCCACAACACTTCTCATTATATCCATAATGAAATTCCCTTCATGTCAGGAAACCCGGCGTTATCGCCAGGTTTTGGTAGGTTTGATATTCGCGGGCGACCGCATTCTGCCCGGGAAATTCTGTCAGGCGAGGCGTTGATACTCCTTCGCAATTTCACAGGCCAGCACTGCGTTGTTGAACACCAGTTGAATATTTGATTTCAGGCTGTCGCCACCGGTCAGCTCCGCAACTCGCGCCAGCAGGAACGGCGTACTTTCTTTACCCACGACGCCCTGCTCTTCCGCTTCTTTTACCGCCCGATCTATTGCCGCATTAATTTTCTCTTCTGCCATGGCAAACTGCTCCGGGATTGGATTAGCGACAACCAGGCCTCCATTAAGACCCGTTTGCCATTTCACCGCCATCGCGCGGGCAATCTCTTTAGCGCTGTCCAGACGGATACTGACTTCAAACGGACTGGTACGACAGAAAAATGCCGGTAACGCTTGGGTTCGATATCCAATTAACGGCACGCCAAAGGTTTCTAAATATTCAGTCGTTAAGCCAAGATCCAGAATAGATTTAGCACCAGCACAAATTACCGTGACATTGGTATGTGCCAGTTCCTGCAGATCCGCGGAAATATCAAACGTATGTTCAGCACCACGATGAACGCCACCAATTCCCCCGGTCGCAAATACTTTAATTCCAGCCAGCGCGGCAATAATCATCGTAGAGGCAACGGTGGTGGCACCATTTTTCCCTGCCGCGACCACAAATGGCAAATCACGACGACTTACTTTCGTAACGCTATGTCCTTCTCGTCCAAGCAATTCAATTTCATCTTTACTTAAACCTACTTTCATTATTCCGCCGATAATGGCAATGGTCGCAGGAACAGCGCCGTGCTTACGAATAGTTTCTTCTACTTCAATCGCTGTCTGAGCATTCTGCGGAAATGGCATTCCATGAGAAATAATGGTTGACTCAAGCGCAACAATCGGTTTTTTACTGTTTAATGATTCCTGGACTTCTGGTGATATTTGTAATAATTCAGAGGAAAGAGTTAATTCAGACATTCTGTGTTCTCCACTATTGAGCTAACATTCGCAACAGACAAATCAGGGTTATTGGTATATTCACAGGCTAATGCCATTGATGAACACCCCTGCGCAAATCGAACCGAATCAATAAAGGGCATGCCGTCTACCCAGCAGGCGGCCAGTCCAGCCATCATCGCATCACCAGCCCCTGTGACATTAATGACGCGAGTTTTAATGGGGAGCGACCAACCACAACTCCCCGCAATATCACTGTAATAAACGCCGTCGCCGCCCATGCTGAGCACCAGCCGGTTTAAGCCGCGATCATGAAACCACGCGGCGACTTTGCTAACGTCATCACGCCCAGAAAGCGCAATACCGCTGAGCGTTTCGGCTTCAAGGCGGTTTGGTTTGAGGGTGTGAATTTTTGCAAGGCGGCCGCGAATTTTTACGCACTTCCAGGCCGACACCGGGTCAACAAACACCGGAACATCTCCGGCGTTTTCCAGTACCCATGCCAGAGCGTCTTCGCTGATATTGCAATCGGCGATAATGACTTTTGTCTGCCTAATAAAATCAAAATGCTGTGATAAAAATTCTGCTGAAATATGCTCGGTGATACTCATATCATTAATAGCCACCAGCATTTCACCAGTATTATCAAGCAGCGATAAATAACTGGATGTATTCTCTCCGGAAACGATAAGACACTTGTCGACATGTACTCCTGATTGATTAGTTTGTGCCAATAATGATTGACCATAAAAATCGTTACCAACCGCTGTTAGCAACCAAGAATTTTTACCCAGCAGCGCGAGATTATGTGCGATATTGCGTCCAACGCCACCGGGAGTGAATTTTATCTTACCTGGATTCGAATCCGCATAATTTAGAGAAGCATGCGAATACCCAGCAACATCCATATTGGCCGAGCCAATCGTTACGATGTATTCCTTTTCACGCATAGCACGTCCCCTGGCAATTAATTTGCCACAAATGAGTTCGTTAAAAATAACCAACGCCACACATCAGGTTATTAGAGCACATGTTCACTATCAAACACGTGTTCATAGTAAGCGTGTTTTTGACAAAGTAAATCCATCCACAAGCTATAAAGTCGATAGATATGAACAGAATCACAATTTTTTATAGATACAGTTTGTCAGGGAGAGAGAAAATGAGAGGTAGTACACAAATTGATCAGGTTAAAAAGCATCTTTGGTCATAACCGAAGGTTTTTCAGACGCGCCAGGCGAACTGGCGCGTATCAACTAAGCGAAACCAGATCCTCTGGCATATGGTTGTACAAAATCCGCCAGAAGTGCTCAGCCGTTTTATTCAGGCGGGTATCCATTCTATAAATATAGGCCTGAATAGGCACCATCAACTCCGGCGTGTCCAGACAAACCAGGCGTTTATCCCGTAGTTCGTTCACGATCGTCCACGCTGGCAGCCAGGCAATACCATGCCCATCCAATGCCATATTCTTCAATAGCTCACTCATCGAAGACATAAACAGCGTACGCCCCGAAATACTACCCACCTCCGCCAGGTGACGGTTAACCAATCTTCCCATGTAGGATGTGCTGGTATAGTTCAGTATCGGCACCTGCGGCTGATAGATATCAAACAACGCCTTACCCTGTGAATCCGCAGCACAGACGGGATACAGCTCAGACTCAAACACCTTCAAGCCGCAGAAAGGTGACTGCATTAAGTCTTCATCGCGAAAGGAGATAATGAAATCACTTTTCCCCTCGCGCAGCGTATTCACTGCCTGGACTACGTCAATCGCTTCGACGTGGTATACAAACTCCTCGCCCCATGCTGACATTGAATGTACTAATCTGGGCAACATCGTCAGCGACAGAGAATGCGCTGCCGCTATTTTGATATTGGGAACGCCAAGCAGGTTGTGACCACTAAGCTCATCTAAGTTACATTCCAGCTGTTGCAGCAGGCTACGGGTCTGCGAATGGAATAACTTACCCTCCTCCGTCAGCTGCAGTGGACTCGTCGTACGGTCAAACAGCAACACCCCAACGGCGGATTCGAGCGCCTTGATCCGCCGGCTAAATGCCGGTTGAGATAGGTTGCGCTCCTCCGCTGCCTGGGAAAAATGACGACACGCTTCCAGCGTCAAAAAGTCATATAACCATTTTGTCTCGATATTTTTCATGCCTGTCACGCGGATGTTTAAATATGTCAATTAGTCTTAAGCATCATGCCTGAATATGCCCAGAGATGATATTCAACATCAGCATCTGTTGATTCGTTTTTTGCATAACACCTTCGTTTTTGACATTAACCTGTTTCTTTACCCATCGACCACGACAGCTTATCGCTGCGGAATTTCAGACACCAGCCTGATTACTGGCCTGCTGAGGTGGCAAAAGAAACTGCACCCATGCAGTTTTTGCATTGAACCATACATTATTGCATTTCTCCTCACGACACACTGCTGTTAAACATAGACACCAGACACACACCAGCCCTGATATTAAATATCGGTAATAGAGGTATATATTGTGAAAGGTTTAATTGGCGTACTTGGTGGTATGGGACCTGCTGCAACCGTCGATCTTTTTAATAAATTCGTCACCTTTACCGCAGCGCAACGCGATCAGGAACATATCCCATTAATTATTTCATCCATCCCTGATATTCCAGATCGAACTGATGCGTTAATGCATCATGGTCATTCCCCACTTCCGGCAATGCGTGATTATATGCATAAACTGGAAGATGCTGGTGCGGAGTGTATTGTGATCCCCTGTAATACTGCCCACTTTTGGTTTAATGAATTAAAAGAGTGCTGTCATACAGAGTTACTCAGTATCGTTGAAACCACCATGGATGAAGTCAAAAACTGCGGAAAATCACGTATCGGTTTACTTGCTACCAACGCCACCCTTTACATGGGACTCTACCAAAAAGGCATAGAATCTCTTGGCTTAACCTGTGTCAGCCCTGATTCATCCGGTCAGGAAAAAGTCATGGATAGTATTTATTGCTTAAAAGCCGGCGATCTTAAGCGGGCACAAACGCTGATGAATGAACAGGTGATGCTGCCAACTTACTGATTTAGTGTATGATGGTGTTTTTGAGGTGCTCC